>Ga0194120_10000822_pt1 | contig 58165 bp, 71 predicted proteins | sample TA2MahCa65mmetaG_FD_148642 | JGI IMG/M metagenome (GOLD analysis project Ga0194120, IMG submission 148642) | Freshwater microbial communities from Lake Tanganyika, Tanzania - TA2015019 Mahale Deep Cast 65m | ecosystem: Environmental > Aquatic > Freshwater > Lake | place: Tanzania: Lake... | reverse complement strand
ACACTGCTTTAGCCATTTTTGCTTTCTGGAATATCGGTATAGTATCATGGGCCACTGGCACTCTGGACATGCAGATTTTGTAGCATAGATCATTGCCTTTTGGAGCATTGGCGATGAGGCCTTGCAGCCATTATAGTAATTAGAGCACCCCATGAATCTCTTCTTAGTCTTTCTTGACCGAATAACCATAAGTTTGCCTATTTTGCAATTGGGACATGGTACCAGTCCGTTTTTTGGCTCGTTTGATCCCAAAATCACGTACTTTTTCTTGCTTGCAGACCATGACAAAAAGGAGTTTGCGTCATAGTACTGGCGCATCTCTGTTTGGAGCTTGGTTATTTTGTTTTTTGTGACTCGGATCTTGCCAAGTTTTTTGGGCTTGAGAGCTAGGGTCAGCTTTTGTTTTAGCAACACTATGATATTTCATGAAGAATTTTTATATGGACTTGGTCGAAAACTGTCGTGGAAAAGGTCTGCGTTCTTGGCGCTGGTAGCACCAAATATGGAAAATTAGAAGACAGCATTACCGATATTACAATTCAGGCATCAGTTGGAGCTATAGAGAGCGCAGGAATCGATCCTAAAGAGATCCAGGCAGGCTACATCTCTAATGTCTTTGGCGTGGCAGACAAGCAGGTACACCTAGGCCCAGTTGTAATGAGCAACCTTGGAATTCCAGAAAAACCATCACTGTCAATTGAATCTGCATGCGGATCCGGCTCGGTATCATTTAGAGAGGCATTTGCCAATGTCGCGGCTGGATTTTACGATGCAGTACTAGTTGCCGGAACAGAAAAGGTAACTCACACTGGCACTGAATGGACTACAACCTACTTTTCATATTGCTCTGATTTCTTTTATGAGGGTGGTGCAGGTGCATCATTCCCAGGATTATTTGCGTCAATGGCTCGCGCATATCTGACTGAGTTCAAGGCAACAGAAGAAGACCTCGCACGTGTAGCAGTAAAAAACCATGAAAATGGCTTGCTAAACCCAAAGGCGCACCTTCGAAAGAAAATTACAGTTGATGATGTACTAAACTCGGCAGTGGTAGCAAGCCCACTAAAACTATACGACTGTTGTCCATTCTCTGATGGTGCAAGCGCAGTAATATTGTGCAGTGAAAAATTCGCCAAAGAGCATTCCAAGAATTATGTTAATGTTATTGGTTCGGGAAGGGGTGGATCACCTGCAACCCTACAAGGCAGAGATCATATGACTACCATACCCAGCACAAAACTAGCTGCTCAGGCAGCATACAAGATGGCTGGAATTACCGCAAAAGACATTGATTTTGCCGAAGTGCACGACTGCTTTACAATTGCAGAAATCGTGGACACGGAAGATCTGGGATTCTTTGAGAAGGGCCAAGGAGTACAAGCAGTGCGAGAGGGTAGAACTTCCATGAAAGGTGACATTGCAATCAATCCATCAGGCGGCCTAAAATCAAAAGGCCACCCAATTGGCGCAACAGGCGTAGGACAAGTAGTTGAAGTATTTGAGCAATTAACAGGTAAAGCAGGTGAGCGCACCGTTCAGGACGCAAAAATCGGCTTGACCCACAACTTTGGCGCAACTGGAGCCAGCTGCGCAGTTCACATTTTCCAAAGCGTGTAATCAGCCTTGACGATGAAGCAAGAATTCATAGATGCTGTCAAGTCAGGCAGGGTTCTAACCAAAAAATGCACAAAATGCGGTCATTTGCATCTGGCAACCGTATATTTCTGCCAAAACTGCGGCGCAAAGGGCTTTGAGAACAAAATTCTGGATGGAATAGGTATAGTTGCCACATATACCATAATCACGGTTCCTCCAGCAGGCTTTGAAAAATACACCCCATATGCTTGGGTTGTAATGAAAATAGATGGATATGAGATTCGAATTTCCGGCTTTTTGGGTGGAATTGCCTCTCCTGCACAACTTCCAGTTGGCGCCAAGATCAAAATAACGGGCTATGATGATCGCGGCATTCTTCTAGAAAAACAGTAAATCGTTTTTCACCAAATTAATCGCAAAAATCAAAAAAGATTCTTAATAGTTTTGCCAATCTCTGATCTCTATGTCAGTAGATGTAACCTGCGGCAAGTGCGGATCAAAAATATCAAACATGAAAATGCTAAAGTCCGTCAAGGATGTGATGAAACACTACAATTCCAAGTGCCCGTCCTGCGGTCAGACCCTGTCTACCTCCGAATTTTCGATCGACGTTTCCAAAAACTGATCCGTAAAGTTTGTTTTTAGAAACTTCACAAGTCTTATTTAGTACTGATCTTAAGCCTAACCATGAGTATTGAGGCTGCTGGGATGATCGATCCCAAAAAGTCTGGAGGAATTTTACAATCTACATCAAAACGTGTAAGAATGATCTTCTCTGTCATGGCAAGTCCAAACAGAATTGATATTCTAAGAATTCTAAACTCCAAGGGCCCACTAACATATTCTGAGCTAAAGTCGCTTGCTGGATTCAAGTCCAAAAAGGAAAGCGGCAAATTTGCATATCACTTGAGAAAACTACTAAGGCAGTCCCTTGTCGCACTAAACAAGTCCGAGAGACGCTACACCATTACAAATCTTGGCAAACTAGTACTTAGCTTGGCTCGCCAAATTGAAGAGCGCTCTATTATTGAATCAGGCAAAATGTATGTTAGGACTTCACACGAGTCAATTGAGGAATTTAACTCTCACAAAATAATCCAGTCCTTGGTCCGAGAGGGAAGCCTTCCACTAGAATTAGCTCAAAAAATCACCGAAGAAGTGGAAAATCGCATTTACAAATACCAGACAACCTATCTTACAGGCTCACTCATTCGTGAAATGGTAAATTCTGTGCTACTCGAACACGGACACGAGGAATACCGCAACAAGCTAGCACGCCTGGGCATGCCTGTCTTTGACATTCAGGAAATGCTCACAAATGTCGACAATATTGACAATGGTGCACAGGGACTATTCTTCAAGTCTGGCCAAACAATCTTTGCAGAAAATCTACTGCTAAACGCACTACCAAAAGACGTTGCAGACTCGCATCTCTCAGGCGACATTCACATTTCAAATCCGGGAATCTGGTCATTACTTCCTGATACGATCTTCTTTAATCTTAAAGAACTCATCGAAGATGGAATTGATCTCAAAGGTAAATTCCTAGGAGTTAGCAGAATTGCGACAGTCAAGACACTGGACAACCTAATGTCGTCTCTGTCAATGATCATATCTTTGGCCTCAAAGGAAGCATCAAAGGAAATAATTCTGGATGGACTAGTGCAACTTTGCGTAAAACATGCAAAGAACATAACAGAACTAGAAGAAAAGCTGGTCGGCTCACTGATCACCTCTTCCACCGCATCCAAATACACAAAAGAACCAACACTGGTCTCATTTAGAATTCAATTAGGTGCAGAGCCCAAGGTTGTAGCAGCAGTACTGAATGCATACAAGAACTATGTCAAGATGACTCCAGTACCGCAAGTTGGACTAGTCATTGATTATTCTGCAGGTAAAGTCTCTGATGTTTCACAAACTGTTTCTGAAATCATATCTATTGGTGGCAAAGTTCTCTTCTCTAAAGACGAGACCTCGTACAGCGGAATTACAAGAATCAAGGCAAAGAACAGCACATCATCGATCAACTTGCAATCATTGACAATAAACTTGCCAAGACTTGCGTTTGAGTCAAACAAGGACGAGACTTACTTTAGAGCAAGACTTGCATTACTAATGAAGCCAGCACTCGCTGCAATGTCTTTGCGCAAAAAAGACATCTCCGATCTGACCAGACGCGGACTAAATCCAGTTCTTGCGGCAAACACGCAATACATGCAGAGAAGCTCAGTCGGACTGGTTGTAAATCTTGTAGGCCTAAAGGAGGCTGTCTTTAACATATTGGGCTATTCAGACGACAAGGAAGGCCACGAAATACTATACAAAGTCCTGCAGACAGCAGTCGATGTAGCAGAGAAAAAGGGCAAGGAAATGGGCGACTCGGTTATTGTAACCATGACAGAATCTGACGGTACGCCTAGATTTGGCTCGCTTGACGGAGAAAAATACGGCAAAATGTCGGTTCTCAAATCCCTAGAAAGCGGTGGCTATTCACAGGGAGTCATCATTTTAGGCTCGGAACTAGACTCGCTGAGCGCAAAATCTGAGAAAATTACAGACGCCAACAAGACCGCCAAAATACTAAACGGAGGCTTGCTGGTACAGATGCGCTTTGAGCGTGACTCCAAGGTAGAAGACATCAAAAAGACAATAGAAAAGGCAGGTGATCTGATCGGCTCCTTTAGACCAAGCAAGGACGTTCCTATCTGCGGCAACTGTGGCTTCAAGGACGAAAAGCTCTTTGAGAAATGCCCCTCCTGCAAATCCCCATACATCATCAGCTAAGAATCTGAAAATCGCAAACTTCATTTCTGTGGAATAAAAGTTATCCCTCCTTGAAGAGTCGATCACTTTCAAAAATAACGCAAATCGTTTTTGGAATCACGAATGACCAAAACGAAAATTCTTGGAACGGTGTAAAAGTTGTTGAGCTAAAATCTGAAACTTTTCGGCGTCACGGTTATATCCAAACCGATTATACCTAGTGAGGGGAGACAATATGACAACAGATTTTTCTCAAATTGAAAGTTCGATCGTTGACGTAAAGAAGCGTGACGGACGAATTACCGCATTTAATAAAGAAAAGATCACAAATGCGATCTACAAGGCTCTGGTGGCAAACGGCCAGCCAGACCGCAAAATAGCTGACGAGCTGACCAGCGGAGTTTTGGACAAGCTAATCCAGCAGGGATTTTCGGCATCCAGCCCGCCATCCGTCGAGGATGTTCAGGACATGGTCGAGTCGACACTAATAGAAAAGGGCTATGGGGAAATTGCCAAAGCCTACATTCTGTACCGACACGAACGTCGCAAGGTACGAGAGGACAAGATGAAGGTTCTCAATACTAAAAACTTGGACTATGTAGCAAAATCATTTGATCTAAACTGCTTACGAGTTCTGGCATCAAGATATCTATTACGAAACAACAAAAACGAAATCACAGAATCGCCAAGCCAAATGTTTGAGCGAGTTGCAATTCTAGTTGGTGTTGGTGACATTCTCTATGACTCGGAATTATATGTCAGAGAGGGCGGGGCCCACCAGGACGCAGAAGAAGCAAGAAAATACCTGGCAAAACTGGACGACTTTGATTACAAATTCAAGATAGGCCAGTACTATCTGAACAAATATCATTTCCGCGGACTGATCAACCAATACGTGTATCTGGCAAAGCGCGGCCAAATGAAAAAGAGCTTCAAAGAAGTATTGACATTGCTTGCAGCAAAGAAATTTGAGCAATATGCCGATAGAATAACAGAATATCACACTCTGATGACAGAGCAGGACTTTTTGCCAAACTCTCCAACAATGATGAATGCAGGCGCAAGACTAGGACAATTGTCTGCCTGCTTTGTGCTTGGCATGCCTGACGACATGGGAGATATAATGAAGTCAACATCTGATGCCGCACTCATATTCAAGTCTGGCGGAGGAGTTGGAATCAACTATTCTGACCTAAGGCACGAAGGAGACATTGTTGCATCAACTTCTGGTGTTGCATCAGGACCAGTCTCTTTCATGAACATCATCAATACTGTCACCGAAGTAGTAAAGCAAGGTGGAAAGCGACGTGGTGCAAACATGGGAATCCTTGAAGCATGGCACCCAGACATTGAGAAATTCATCACAAACAAGACCAAAGACGGAATCTTGGAGAACTTTAATGTCTCAGTTGGAGTCTGGGAGGACTTTTGGTCTGCACTAGTAGATAGTGCTGATGGCAAATACACACTGCGAAGCCCAAGAGATAGAGCACCGGTAAAGGAAATCAATGCACACCAGCTAATCGACCTAATCGCACTATCTGCATGGAAGAGCGCAGAGCCTGGTCTGATATTCTTTGATAATATCAACAAGTACAATGTCTTTGCAAAGGCAAGAGGTGGACCACTGAGGGCAACCAACCCATGCGGAGAACAAAGCTTGTACCCATACGAGTCCTGCAATCTAGGTTCTATCAACTTGGCAAACTTGGTCAAAAGAAAGGCAGACGGCCAATACGAGTTTGACTGGCAAAGATATGAAGAGACCATCCGAAAGACAACCAAATTCCTGGACAATGTCATTGACATGAATCACTATCCAGTTCCAGAGATCGATCAGGCATCAAAAGAATCTAGAAGAATAGGATTGGGTGTAATGGGCGTAGCAGATCTCCTATACAAACTAAGAATCCCATACAATTCCAAGGAAGGATATGAATTCCAGTACAAGCTAGCTGAAGCACTCACGTATTACTCCATGGAGGAAAGCGTAGCGCTGGCAAAATCTCGTGGAGAGTTTGATCTGTGTTCAAAAACTGAATTCCCAGAAGGCAAGATTCCAGTCTCTGGATACTATGAAAAGCCAAAAGGCGAGCACTATTACGACTGGGATGCACTAATCACAAAAATCCAAAAGCACGGAATCCGAAACGTTCTGACCACAACAGTTGCACCAACAGGAACACTATCCATGATTGCGGACTGCTCCAACGGAATGGAGCCAACATTTGCTCTGGTGTTTGAAAAACGCGTAACAGTGGGACGATTCTTCTACACCAACAAAATATTCGAAAACGTCCTTAGAGAAAACGGCCTGTACTCTGAAGAATTACTGGCAAAAATTGCAGACAACTATGGCTCTGTTCGAGGACTAAAGGAAGTTCCAGAATGGATTCAAAACATTTTCGTCACTGCAATGGACATTCACTGGTCTGATCATTTGATGGCCCAGGCAGTATGGCAGGAATGGATTGGAAATGCCATAGCAAAAACAATCAACATGCCGCATGATGTTTCAGCAGAAGATGTCAAGGCTGCATATCTTCTAGCGCATGAGCTTGGCCTCAAAGGCATCACTGTGTATAGAGACGGCTCTAGACACACCCAAGTCTTGCACATGACTAGCGAGAACGCAGAAAAGACATTTGACGTTGTTGCAAGCTCATTCCTAAATGAGTTCATTGCAAAGAACATCAAAAACAACTACATCCGAACACAGGTGAACAATGCACTGCAGCTCAAAATCCCAGAAGAACCACTACTAGAACAAGTAGCAAAAGAAGAAGTATCTGAGGAAATGCTTTGCCCATCCTGCAAGAACGCACTAGTGTTCGTAGAAGGATGCAGCATCTGCATTGAATGCGGATTCTCTGGATGTACGTCTGGATAACACCAGCCTAATTCTTTTATTATCACTTTTTTCAATTCCCTTTTGTGGACAAGAAAATATTCATCGTAATAGGAATAGGAATAGCTGCCATTACGGCCCTGCTTGTATCGTCTAGTATCCCACAAGGAGATGTCTTTGTTGTACCACAAAAAAACGACAAGCTGGGAATAATAGTAAACACACCAACGCAACAAGTAACGCTGGACCAAATCAAAAAGACCTATTCTCGGGCTGATGAGTCTGGAGCAGGCAGGACGAATCTGTACCTGTTTTGGAATCATGTCGAGCCAGAGCGGGAAAAATACAATTTCCGAGACACTGACGTTTTGATGAGCCTAAACAAGAACAATGGAATGCAGACAACACTGTACTTTTCCATAGTAAATGGCAGAACAATAGGGCCATATCCGACATGGATGGGAACACCTGGATTTGGAACCTCGCTGGAAACAAAGGCAACTACAACTATAGATGCGATTCTTAGCAGATATGACGGCGCAATTGATACTGTAATAATTGGTGCAGAACTGGACTCTTACTTTGATGATGCAGACGGCAGCGTGAATCTGTATCGGGAATCATTTAACAATATTTACAATGAATTAAAGCAAAAACACCCAGACATCAAAATGGGAAATGCGTTTTCTCTAAACAACGTACTGAACAAAAACCTAACTAGCTATGTTTCTGAATTTGCAGACACTGGCGACTTTGTTGCGTTTACGTATCTTCCAGTAGACAGAATAAACGACATCACCAAAACACCAGAACAGGCAAAAGCTGATCTGCAAAAAGCACTGGATATGGTGCCAAACAACCAGGTTGCGTTCTTTGAGCTGAGCTGGAGTACTGCAGATACCATTGGAGGATCCGAATCAAGCCAGGCGGAATTTATCAAAACTGCATATGAATTCTATAGGGAAAACCAATCAAAAATAGAGTTCTTCAACTGGTATAGAATCTATGATAGGCCAGACGGCTCTTGCATAATAGACCAGAAATTCTCCGAATCTCAGGTGTCTCTAACAAATAACGACCAGTATGTCCGAGAAAGACTTGGTAACTATATCTGCAATGCAGGATTGCTAAAAACAGACGATTCCGCAAAATCTGGATGGGGCGAGCTGAAAAAGCAAATCGGCGCTAGCTAAAATGCTATCTCTAGTAATTGCAGAGGCCTCACTGGAACTAGTCCCCAAGGAATTGTACCGCCACAACGCTATTACTGCATATTGCAGAAAGATGGACAAAAAGCCGTCTGAAATCTTGCTTGATAATTCGTGGCACTTTGGGGCAATGAAGGGCCTAAAAAATGAGATAAAGCGGGGACGACCAGATCTAGTGCATTTTTGCCTGCTTGAAGCATGTACAATACCACTGTACCAGGAAGACGAAGTCTCTGTCTATGTGCATACCATAGATGATAAAGTAATCACGGTGGGCGAGCGAGTGCGGTTCCCAAAATCATATCACAGATTTGCGGGAATAATGGAGCAGCTGTTTGAGAAGAAAGTAATCAAGTCAGACGACCAAAAATTATTTGAAATCCAAAACATGAGTTTTTCTGATCTGATTGACGCAATAGAGCCGGACCAGGTAATTGGATTGTCTTCTGAAGGCAAAAAGAGCAGCTACGAGTCTGTGGCAAAAATGTGCACAGACGAGACCTGCCTAGTCATTGGCGGATTTCCAAAAGGCGAGTTTTTTGATTCTACAAAGAAAAGCATCGACTCACTGTATTCAGTCGATGAAAACCCGCTGGAAGCACATGTCGCGGTTGCCCGAACTTTGTACGAATATGAAAAAACCATTTTTATGTAGGCGCAAGGCGACCTCATTTTGTGCGGCCGTAGTATAGCCTGGTAGTACGCTGGACTTCCAATCCCGTTACCCGGGTTCAAATCCCGGCGGCCGCACCTGATTTAGTCATTCTAATTTTTGATAATGTCAGGAAACGTTGTATATCATATCTGACAATTACTTACAATGGACAAAGTAAACATCGGCCTTTCCCCAAATACACGACAAAAGGTAGTCGCAGTACTATCTGGTGTTTTATCAGACCAATACGTTCTGTATACCAAGACAAGAAACTATCACTGGAACGTCACAGGAGAAGACTTTGCACAATACCATGAACTATTCGAAAAACAATATTCAGCAATAGATGAAGACATTGACGATGTTGCAGAGCGAATCCGTGCACTAGGTGCCAAAACTCCTGCAACACTGGCAGAATTTGTAAAATTCGCAACACTCAAGGAGCATCCGGGAAAATACCCACTTGCAAAGACAATGATTGCAAATCTGCTTGCAGACCATGAAACAGTAATTCGAAGCCTGCGAAAAGGAATCAAAATATGCTACGACGTAGACGATGATGGAACTGAAGACTTTCTCACACAGCTATTAGAAAAACACGAAAAGACCGCATGGATGTTACGCGCAACACTAGAAAACTAATATCCTATTATTCCATTTTTTTATACAATGCCATACCAGCTAGACGATATTGATGTTGCAATAATACAATCACTGATGCAGGATGGTAGAAAGTCATTTAGACAAATATCTCGCGAAATCAAGGTCAGCACACCAACAGTTCAGGCAAGATACGAGCGACTAGTTAACGTCGGCCTGATAAAGTCAGTGTCACCTGTACTGGATCATGGATTGTTGGAGCCCAAAACCGAAAAGAAGCTAGACATTAAGACAAAGCCTAGGCCTGCCAAAATTACAAAAAACATGATACTTAACATGACCTGTGATTTGTGTAATGGTCCAATTTCTGGCAAGCCACAGCCGCTAAAGATAGCAGATTTTGAGCGATTTTTCTGCTGTACCACATGCAGGGCAACCTACAAGGAAAAGTACAAAGGCAGAATAGAATCTCTAAACCAAAAAGCTAGACAGTGATTTTTCTATAGGCAGCTTTGCCAAGCCGGTTCATTATCCCTAGGCCAAGGCCCTTCTTGCTTGTTCCCTGAGCTAGAATGATGTCGATTTTTTTAGCGTCAAATTCCCTAAACGACCTAAACAAATTGGCAGCAATTTTTTGCTGACTGCCCTGAGTTATTGTCATGTCTGATTTGATATTTGTGCCCAAAATTCCCACCCGTAGTCCCTGCTTTTTGTATGATTGTAACAATTGTGAAATTTTTTTGTTAACTTTGGATTTTTGTCCTTCTATGAGAATTATTTTTGCCCTTGGGGAGTAATGCCTGTACTTCATTCCAGGTGAGCGGTGTATTGTTTTTGTTTTCTTGCCATGAATGATTGGGTGGATTGCAATTTTGCTCAAGACCTTTTGCAGCTGTTCCAGTGTCACACCGCCAGGTCTGAGCAACATTGGGGTTTTTCTGGAAAGATCAATTACTGTGGATTCTATTCCTATTTTTGTCGGACCCCCATCAAGTATCATGCTTATTTTGCCAGAAAGATCATCTATGACATGTTGTGCTCTAGTGGGGCTGGGTTTGCCTGCAACATTGGCAGAAGGCGCAGCTATTGGAGTGCCACAATGCCTAATTAATTCCAGAGCGATTTTGTTTTTTGGCATTCGTATTGCGACTGTGTCTAGGCAGCCAGTTGTTATTTTTGGTACAATTTTGGATTTTTTGAGCACTAGAGTCAGCGGTCCTGGCCAAAACCTATCAATTAGATCAAATGCCGTCTTTGGTATGTCATCAGACAAAATTCCAAGGTCTGCAACATCTGAAATGTGCACAATTAGTGGATTATCAGACGGCCTGCCCTTTGCTTCAAAGATTTTTTTGACTGCCTTGGAATCTAGTGCATTTGCACCAAGGCCATAGACTGTTTCTGTTGGAAATGCAACAAGCCTTCCAGTTTGTATAATTTTGGAAGCTTGCCTAATCTGCGATAAGCCGGGATTTTTTGAATTTACCTTGAGAATTCTAGTCTGCATGTGTCGATTTTAAAAAAGGAATTGCGCAGCCATATTAAGAATATGATTATACCACTATACAATGAAGTATGACCCAAAGCAAATTGCTCTGGAGAGAATTCAAATTCTAGTAAAAGAGGCCCAGTCCAACATTTCACAAAACCCGGAGCTTGCCCAAAGGCAGGCAGGCCTTGCCAAAAAAATCAGCACCAAATACAAAGTCGTACTTCCATATGAAATCAGAATGCAGTTTTGCAAAAAATGCAAGTCGTTTATTCCACCTGGGACCAGCCGAATAAGAATGGGTAGATCGACCCTAAAATCAATCAGAATCACATGCAAATTCTGCAATCACACCTATCGCAAGGTAATTGCTCGACCTAAATGATTATAAGACGATTTGAAAGGTTGACTTTCACATGGCAAAAGCCTACGACGTACCAGCAGATGTTCTAATATCAAGACTAGCTGCAATGCTAAAGTCCGAAAACATCGGCAAGCCAGAATGGGCTTCATATGTCAAGACAGGCTCACACGCAGTGCGACCTCCACAAGACCGCGAATGGTGGTACACTAGATGCGCATCTGTATTTAGAAAAATATACCTGCACGGACCAATCGGCGTGAACGACCTTAGAATCGATTACGGCGGAAACAAGGCAGTAGGATATGCATTTTCACACCACAGAGACGCAGGTGGCGCTATTATACGAAATGCAATTCAGGAACTAGAAAAGCTTGGCTATGTCGAAAAAGTGCAAGGCAAGGGCCGTGTAGTTACTCATGCAGGAATGAAAAAGCTAGATAGACTAGCATCTGAAATCCTAGACGAGCTTGCAGTACAAAATCCATTACTCAAAATCTATTCCTAGTGATGTCCTTTGAGCTATGATCAAGGAGACCAAAACCGGCCAAGCGACGAAGAAATTCTGGCGCAAAAAGAAATAGTACTAAAGCAATTACTTTCCCCAGAAGCAAGACTACGACTGACCAACGTTAGAATGGTAAAGCCAGAGCTTGCGGCACTAGTAGAAAATTATCTGATTGGCATGGCATCGCAGGGAAAGATCCGATCGCAAATATCTGATGAGCAGCTAAAGCAAATACTCCAGTCTACACAACAACCAAAGCGCGACTTCAAAATAGAGCGACGCTAAATAAAATATAATTAGGGGTTTACTGACCCAAAACACATGAAGGCAGTAGTTTATGATGAATATGCACCAGATGATAATTATGCACGAATTCTCAAAGTAAAAGACATTGCAGAACCAAAACCAAAACCAAACGAGGTTGTATTCAAGGTCAAGGCAGCTGCTCTGAACTATAACGATATTTGGGGAATGAGAGGCGTACCCGTTGCGGTTCCATTACCACATGTTTCAGGCTCTGATGCCGCAGGCGACGTAATTGCAGTAGGTGAAGATGTCATTGACATCAAAGTAGGCGACAAAGTCGTATCCCATTCAAACATGTCATGTAGAGTATGCAAGGCATGTACTGACGGACGCGAATTTGACTGCACCAGAAGAACAATCTGGGGCTTCCAGACTGGTCCGACCTGGGGTGCATATCAAGAAATCACTCACTTGCCAGAAGTAAACGTATCAAAGATTCCAGAGGGAGTATCGTATGATCAAGCAGCAGCTGCATCAATGACATTGTTAACATCATGGCATATGCTAGTTGGCAGAGCCAAAATCAAGCCAGGACAAACCGTACTGATTATGGGTGGAGGTTCTGGTGTCGGCTCGTTTGGTATACAAATCGCAAAACTATATGGATGCACAGTAATTGCAACCGCATCTGGCGACAAGTTAGACAAGTGTAGACAACTGGGTGCAGACTATGCAGTAGATCACAGAAACCCAGACTGGAGCAAAGAAGTATTCAAGATTACCAAAGAAATTGCAAAATCATCTGGCGGAGTACCGGGAATCGATGTATCATTTGATCACATCGGAGAAACACATTGGAACCAACAACTGACATTGCTAAAATATGGTGCAACACTGGTATCCTGTGGTGCAACAACTGGCTATGATGCAAAGACAGACCTTCGACACATCTTCTTCAAGGGAACAAACATTCTCGGTTCAACACAGGGAACAAAAGCAGAACTAGATGATGGCCTATATTGGATGGGCAAAGGCAAAATAAAATCAGTCATTGATTCTGTTTATTCCTTTGAGCAGGCAGCCGAAGCCCACACAAAGATGTTGACAGGAAAAGGCCTCTTTGGCAAAATCCTGATGAAGCCAGAAGGCGTCTAAATTTTTGGCAAGGCTTTACCGCAGCCTCCTATTTGTACCTGGGAATAATCCTCGCTTTTTAGAAAAATCCAAGTCTTCTCCAGCAGACATTGTCTGCTTTGACTTGGAGGATTCCGTGCCTGATTCTGAGAAAAAAACAGCCCGAAACCTGATCAAGGAGGCACTAAAGTCGCGAAACAGCTATTCGAGTTCCGTCTATGTCAGGACAAACTCGCCAATATCTGGCAAAATCCCAGATGATTTGGCCGAAATAGTCCACAAAGGCCTTGATGGAATTGTGATACCAAAGGTAAACAATTCCCGAGAACTAGGCAAAATTATCAAAATTATAACAACACTGGAAAAGAAGCGAAAGCTAAAGCCCATTTTTGTAATTCCATCAATAGAATCTGCCGAAGGCATAGTGAACACATATGACATTGCAAAAAGCAGCAAGAGAATTCCAGCAGTAGTATTTGGCGTCTTTGATTTGCTAAATGATCTAAAAATTGAATACACAAAGCAGCCAGAAGGTGCAAAATATTCCCGGGCAAAAATTCCAGTTGATGCACGGGCAGCAGGAGTTCTGGCAATAGATGCAATTTGGCAGGACCTCAAGGATGTAGAAGGCCTAAGGCAAGATTGTATCATTGGAAAAAGCCTTGGCTATTCCGGAAAATCCATCATACATCCTGATCAAATCATTCCAGCACATGATCTGTTTGCACCAAACAAATCTGAAATAGAATGGGCAGCAAAGGTCTGCACAGTCTATGAAGAGTCTACGAAAAAAGGAAAAGGCGCTACTGTAGTGGACGGCAAAATGATTGATGAAGTGCACTACAAGCAAGCAAAGGCACTTTTAGAGCTGGCGCAAAAATAATTAATTGAAGCTTTATTTTGTGGCAGCAGGCGCAATATCTGTCAAGTTTGCGCAGAAAATTTCCAGCTAGGCCTTTTCCAGGCTCAAAAACAGATAGTCAATTACTTTATTCTCTGAGAGGTCCTTCATTTTTTTCATGGACTTGAAGACCAGGCTTTCTACATTTCCAGAATATGTGGTGACTAGTTTTTCTTTGAGGGTCTTTCTGTTTTGTATGTAATAATTTGCAAATGGTGCATACACCAATTCCCCTACAGATTCTTCTTTTTTGAGGCGAAATCCGGCCTGCCTTATTGCATCTAGGACGTGAGATTTGGTGTATTTTTTTGAAAGCCATGTTATGCTTAGTATTCCAAGCCTGAATAATGACGGATCAGTTGTAACGGGAATTGCAAGTATTAGCTTGCCATTACTAGTCAAGACTCGCCTTGACTCTTCAAAGAATTTTTCCAGCACAAAGTGTTGAGCAGATTCCAGAGCTATAATCCTGTCAAATGACTCATCGGAAAATGGAATATCGCCAGAGGAAGAGTTTATCTGAGATATTACATGGTTGCTGCCGTTTTTTAGCTCCAAGAAATTCAAGTCCATGCAAAAAATGTCAAGATGTGAAAATTTTTCCTTCCATATTGTGGCAGGAATGCAAAACCCGCTGCCGACATCTAGGATTTTTTTTGCGGATCCAAACTCGCCAAACTCGGATGCATATTCTGACATTTCCCTTTGCGCATCAGGCAATGCAGTAGCGTTTTTCCACAAGCCAAAGTTGAGCATTTTTGTGTCTGCGCCAACCTGCATCATTGGGCCGAACTTGGAATAGATATTGACAATGTCTTTTCCGGAATGTCTGCCATTCCATAATAGTACGTCAAGGGGGTTTATCGTAATCTTTTGATTCAAAGATGATATGGGAAGAAAAAGGGGTTATTTTAGGTTCAGTGGAATATTTCCAGAACCCCACGGCTCTTTAACATTGAACGTGTACTGCTTTGTTGGTTCAAACTTGAAGTCGACATAGCTTCCATAACCAATTGCTGGACCAAAGAGCATGTTAAATGTCCTAGATGCCCCTGGCTTTAGGACAATTTGGCCGTTGGTAAAATCTTGTGATGAGTACTTGAATGTCGTAGTGCCATCAGATACGTCATAATTGCACGCCGCAGGACCTGTACAATACAGAGAGATGTTATCTTTGGAGCCAGTGTTTTCAACTAGGAACTTGAGGTTGACAATGTCTTTGTTACTGCTTTTTTCCACTGTTGCCCCTGCATAGTAGAATGTAATTGGGCCGATTGTGGTCTTGGTTGCCTTTGCCTTGAATGCCGCATCTCCAGAGTTTGCCTTGAGTGCCTTTTCGCATTCATATTGCTCTCGCTGTGTTTCCTTTGCTTTGCAGGCTGCTAGCTTTTCTTGCATTGGATCAACAGGAGCTGATGCTGGCTGTGTTACATTAGCGATGATTGGTTTGGTTTGAGTCTTTTTTGTCTCTGTCTTTTTTACAGTTTTCTTATTTTCTTTTTTTGCATCCTTTTTGGAATCTTTCTTTGAGTCTTTTTTCTTGTCTTTCTTTTCTTCAGCAAATGCACTAGTAGATAGTGTAACACTAAGAATCAGACTAGCTGCAATTACTAGAGCTACAAGTTTGATTGCATTATTTTGCGTTAATTGTTGTTTCATTGAGTGAGTTTTGCAATTTTATTATATAAACTAGTGATAAAATTCTAGTCTAGTGCTAATTTTTTCTTGTGGGAATAGTATTGGCACTAGACAACAAAGTTGGCCCGCGTTTAAATAAAAATCTTGGACGATCAATCCATGTCTACGTCATGCAAGGGCTTTTGCACTAGTTTCAAGGCACAAAGAACACAAAATGGATTCCGATATGACCTGGGCCAAAAAAGATGCACGTATTGCTCGATGTATCTCCAAGTTGATTCGATAAACTGTCCGTGCTGTGGTTCTAGGCTCCGCTCAAAGGCAAGACATCGTATGAAATCTTGATTTTACTCTATTACTCGTACCAAGTCCTTTAGCTTTCGTCTGGACTTTGGAGGCCTGCTCTTTTGTGGATAACCAATGCACAATATGGATGACGGTCTAAGCTTGGTTCCGAGAATCTGCTTTACTTTTTCCTCATCAATCATTCCAATCCAAATTGAGCTCAAGCCAAGGGCAGAGGCGGCAAGCTGGGAATACGCAGCTGCCAGTGTTGCGTCCTGCAGCGAGAATTTTGCCAGAATTTCCGGGGGGAAATTTATCTTGACTCGGGATGGGTCCATACAAAACACCAATACCACTGGCGCATTCACAAAGGGCTGTTTGTTTGCAGCCTCGACCAGTCTTCGCTTTACTTCCTTGTTTTTGATGTAAAACACCTCAAAGCCCTGAAAGTTTCCTGCAGTGGGAGCAGTATCTGCAGCTGCCAAGATTTTGTCTACTTGCCATTGTTCTACTACTTTGGAAGAGTCAAAGTTTCTAGTAGAGCGCCTAGTTGACATTACGCGAAACAAGTCTGATTGCGGAATTCCTTTTTTTGGCTTTGATTTTAGGACTGCCTTGAGCTGATTACCTTCATCTTCCTTTTCTATTTGGATTGAGGGCAGGAATTCTTTAGGATAAACCTTGATTATCTTTGGAGTGTGCGGGACCTTTTTGTATTCTAATATGGCTTTTGTCATTGTACTAGTCTTTGCCTCTAAATATTTGGAGTCCTTTAGGCGAAACTGGACTAGATCCGTGTTTATCAGAATTGTGCTAAACTCATCTTCCAGCTCTACCTTACCAGTAGAGTTTTTTGCCAAAATCTCTGTCAGTGAGTCTAGCTCGTCTTTGTTTAGTACTACCACATCGGAATCGTCCTCATCAATTCCCTCCCAAACAAGGCGGCAGCCGTCCTTGGAGATATAGGATGGCTCTACCTTGGTAAATTTGCCCACAAGTGGAATCTGTCTTTGTACTAAAAATTACTTTTGGGATTAATTGATGAGTTTTGGCAGGCTTTTGAGGCTAGATTCTCGGATTATTTGCGCATCTAGGCTAATATTTTGGTCCTTTACTGCCTGACCACCAACAAATATTGGAATGTCAAATTTTTCCTTTATTTTTTTGATCAGTCGTTGCCCGGGTCTGATGTTGTCTGTTAATGTAATAGATACAAGTATGGCATCTGGCTTTGATGATTCAATAAATCTCACTATGGATTCGTGTGGCTCTGATGGCGCCAAATTAAAGACCCTAAACCCACTACACGAGAGATGTGACTCCAAAATGCTTGGCCCTAAATTATGATGTTCTCCTTCTGGAGTGCAGATCAGAATTTTCTTTTTGGTTGGCGCCCTCTCATTTTTGCTAAAGATAATTCTAATCAAACTGTTTGCGATATTACTGCAGACATGCTCGTCTGCAATACTTATTTTGTTTTTTGCCCAGAGCTCGCCTACCTGGTACATCACTGGTGTGAGAATTCTCTCAAAAAAGTTTGTAGTTCCAGATGTTGAGCGATAGTCAGAGTACAGTCCTAGTGCGCCTTCCAGATCTCCTCTCATAAATAACTTGAAGAGCTGGTCTTGAAGCTTGGAAAGCATTTCGTCTCTTTTGTCAAGATCCATTGCTTCATCTGATGCCAAAAACGCAACTACCTTTGGGTCGTTTCTGTACTCAAACGGTATGTCTTGTTTTGTTACTTCTGATGATTTTCCCAAATATTTGATGGTCTCTTGCTTGGATGTGTTCTTTTTTGGGTCCCAGACTGATTTTACCAAATACAAATAGCGCTCGCCTTTGACTGTTTTTGTTCGCAAATAGACCATCAAGACAAAATCTCGGCTTCAATCTAATAAATAATGCCAAAAAAACTGTCTAGTGCTAACAGTTCTATAACAAATAATCCCTATTGTTTTTTACCAACTTGTGCCTAGACGATACAATGGTGGACCTGTACGAAGAGGCTGCAAACAACTTTTTGGAATTATCTAGCCAGCAGCGACTTCAGATAATATTCAAACTATTGGAGAAAAAATCAAAGATAACAAACATGGCAAAGGAAATCGGCGCCACAGTTCAGGAGGTTCACCGAAACTTTGCAAGACTGGAGGATGGTGGATTTATTGCAAAAAACATGGATGGATACTACACCCTTACAACATACGGAAAAACCATCTGCTCTCAGACACCGTCTATAATATTTTTGTCAAGAAACAGGAAATATTTTGAAGATCACAACTTTGGCGACATTACACCCAAGTTTATCATGAGGATTGGACAGCTTGCCAATTTTACCCACGTCAAGGGAGTCTCTAAGGTACTGGAACAATGGAAGTCAATTTACAAAAACGCAAACCAGTACATATACGAAATTCTAACTGAAATTCCACTGGATATAATTGAGCCAAAGGTAAAGCAAATCGCAAAGGGAGTAAAATTCAACTATATTCTCTCTGAATCTACAGTAGTACCAAAGGGAAGAAAAAAACTGCTTGCCAAGCTCAACTATGATAGTCTAATAGAAAAAGGCCTAGTTAAGAGAAAGATGAAAAAGACAATCCAGACTCTAATAGTACTCAACGAAAAGGAAGCAAGCGTATCATTCCCAAATGCCGAAGGCGAGGCAGACCTGACAGAACTCTTTTACAGCACAGACGCAATGTTTCACGAGTGGTGCCTCGACTATTTCCGGTATAACTGGTACGAATCTGAAATATTCCAGGAATCCAAGCTAAAAGAATAGAAAAAATTCCTAGCTTGTGGCTAGGAATGCGCCGACTCCGGCACCTACGCCAATGCCTAGGACAAAGAAAAGGACGTCCCAAGCCATGACGCGCTTGAATGGGGCTCGAACTTCAAAAGCCCAATGTGTTGTTTTCATGATTATGCTATGGTACTCTAATTGATAGGGTCTGCTCAGCTAGTATGATAACGATTAAGCTAGTTTGTTGATTCTAAAAATAAGAAAAAGGATCAGTCGTCATCTTTATCATCGTCGTGATGCTTGTTTTTCTTTTGTTCCTTTTTGTGCTCTTTTAGCTCCATTTTGAGATCCTTGCGTATGTCTTTGATTTCGTGCTTTAGTTCCTTGTACTCACGTTTTGTGTCGTTTTCAAAGTCTCGAATTTCGTGTTTTGCCTCACGGATGTCTTTTTTGGTGACGAGTCCTGTCTTTTTTGCCTCTTTTAGGAGGGATTTTGCGTCTTTTTTGAAGGTCTTGAATTCTTCCCTGAATTGTTCTCTTACATCCTTGTACTTGTCCTTTAGAGTCTTCATCGATTCGCGGCAGTCTTCCATGATTTGTTTTCGTGCTGTATCGGTTGCGTTGTTTGCTCTATCATGACACTCTCGGATTAGCTTGAGTGTTTCTTCTCGTTGTTTTTTGAGTAGCTCGTTTCGTTTGTGGACAAAATCTGATACCTTTTGGTCTAGACTGTCAGTTGGCTTGGTCTGGTTTGTAGATGGTGCTGATGGTGTTGCTGGCTGAGCAATATTTGATGATGCGCTAGTACCGGATGGATTTAGCGCAAATACCTTGTATGCATAGCATTTTGCTGGTGCAAGGCCTGTGTTGTTGTATTTAGTGGAGGTGTGGTTTGATGCCAGAACAGAAAATGTTCCTAAGCATCCTGCATCCCGCTCTATTTTGTAGCCGTTGACTAGGCTTTGCGTGGAATTGACTGGTGCGTTCCATGACAAGTTGATCTGCGTGCTGGAGACACTTTGGGCAACTAGATTTGTTGGCGGATTGGCTGGTTCGGCAAAAGAGTTCCCCAAAGGCAGTGCCAGCGTTGCAACAAGTAGAATCAAGATGATTCCTGTTGTCTTCATTATTCCAAAAAGAGAATTTTTTCTATATAACATTCAAGTATGATTTCTACGTGCCCATTTTTTGTGAGAAAAATGAGCTGCCCAAAAGCAAAATGTTTCTCTTTCTTTCCTTTAGGCGCCTAATGGAATAGGGAAGCCAGTTTGTCCCATATGGGATGTATTCAGATAATGCGAATCCCTTTTTGATTAGATCTGGTTTTAGCTCATCTCGAATTCCTCGAAGCATTTGGAACTCGAATTTCTTTTCATGCTTTTTTGCAAGTGTTATTGCGGAACTGATCATTGTATAATCATGCGTGGCAATCCCAAACTCGTTGCCTGACTCGAATAAAATTTTCATTAATCTCAGATAATTCTGGTCGATTTTTTCCTTTGACTTGAGGGCAACATTTGTGTTTTCTCTATAGGCGCCTTTGACTAGGCGTATTTTGCCTCCAATTGAGAGCAGATCTGCTAGGTCGCCCTCACTTCGCGTCAAATTTGCCTGAATGGCAATACCTAGTCTTTCGTATCTTGCGAGCAAATTTTCGTAAATCTGGATTGTCTCGTCTGTGTGATCAGATGACTCCATGTCTAGCCAGACAAATGTCTGGGATTGCGATGCAGCTCGAATAAGAATTTCTAAATTAGCCAGGCATTCCTTTTTGCTTTTCATCAGGCCTATTTGGGTCGGTTTTACAGAAATTGCACCACTTACCTTCCACTTTCTAAATGAGCTCATTATGGTCTTGTATTCGGAGATGGTGTTTTCTATGATATTTTTTGATGTATGGTATTCGCCTAGCTTGTTTATTATGACACTCATGCCATTTTTGTAAGATACTTGAGCAGCGTTCAATGCGTCATTAATGGTATCTCCTGCAATCCATTGTTTTGCAACACCAAAGAGAATCTTTTCCATTAATGCCATAATACAATCACGGGTTTGTCGTGTAAAAATTTTAGTTAGAAATGATCATTTACTGATACTTGTTCCAGCGGAAGCTGTCCGCCCCTTTGGTTTGCTGGTTTTAGCGCCTTGCCAACTACTACCATCATTACTATTGTATGGTCTGAAGGCAGGTTGATTATTTTTGCAACCTCTTCTGGCACAAAACCAATCATTGGGCAGGAATCATAATTCATTGCCTTTGCCGCAAGCATTATTGTCTGGGCTGCCATTCCGCAAGACCTGATTGCCTCGTCTCTCTGGAACGATTCATTTCCCTCATATGCCTCTATTATTGCAGGAACCAAATAGTCCTGGGTTGTTTTGGGGGCATTCTTCCAGTATCTGGCAGGGTCTTTTTTCCATGCAAGCAAGTCTGCGCACAAAACAATCACAACTGATGCGTCAGAGACCTGAGCCTGGTTCCACGAGGCAGCACGCATTTTTGCCTTGGTTTCTCTGTCTGTAATTACAACAAAGCGCCAGTTCTGGATATTATACGATGTTGGCGATAGTATTGCAGCAGAGAGAATTTTGTCTATTTCTCGTCTTGGTATAGTATGGTTTGGATCAAAATTCTTAATCGAGCGACTTGCTCTATTGTCTCAAATGTATCCATGTAAAAACTGGATTTGGTTTTATTTTTAAGGCTTGCCTGAATCATTTTATACCGTAGTACTACAATTCCAGTAATTGTTCACAGGAATAGTTGAAGGAATCGGCAAAGTTTTAGACATAAAACAAAACACCAAAAATCGCAGCGCCATAAAAATGACAGTTGATCTTGGCAAAAACTCCAAGGGCCTCAAGCTGGGTCAAAGCGTAGCGCTAAACGGAGTATGCCTGACAGTTACCAAAATTGACAAATCAAAATGCAACTTTGAGATGATCGAAGAAACCACAAAAAAGACAGATCTTGGCAATCTCAAAGTAGGCGGAATTGTAAACATTGAGCGAAGCCTCAAGGTAGGCGAGCGACTGGAAGGCCACTTTGTGCTGGGACATGTGGATGGCGTAGGGATAATAAAAAAAATTGAAAAAAAGCCAAAGGAAGTGCAGATCTGGTTTGAGATTCCAAAAAATCTGGCGCGCTTTGTTGTGCAAAAGGGCTCTATTGCAATTGATGGAATCAGTCTGACAGTAGTCGATGTGAAAAAAAATCTCGCGTCAGTTTGTCTGATACCGCATACAATTGATGTTACAAATTTTTCAACAAGAAAAGTAGGCGACAAGATTAATATTGAAACCGACATTTTGGGCAAATATCTCCTAAAACAGGAATGATTTTCTACCAAAAAAATGGTAATTACTAATTTACTAGTAAACTTTATTATTATACCAAAACCAATTTTATATTATGACACTAGATGAGGCAATTTCATCATTAAGACGAGGCGAGTTCGTATTGCTCTATGACTCAGGAAAAAGAGAAAATGAAGTAGACATGGTGGTGGCAGCCCAGTTTATCACACCAGAGCATATCTCACGAATGCGACAAAACGCTGGGGGCCTAATTTGCCTGGCAATAGAAGACTCTTTTGCAAAATCGCTAAATTTACAATACATGCACAACATTCTATCACAGTCTGATGATATCGATTCTGATTCTAAGAAAATGATAATGGGCACAGCTCCATATGGAGATCACCCAACATTTTCAATTTCAATTAATCACAAAAAGACCTACACTGGTATAACTGACAAGGACAGAGCCCTGACCATAAAAGAAATGGCGCAACTATATCACTCTGATGATGCCAAAAACCAGTTCATTACTTCTTTTGCCACACCTGGACACGTACCGTTGCTTTTGGCCTCAAATGGATTGCTTGCAAAAAGGCAAGGCCATACGGAAATGTCTGTATATTTGGCACAGCTAGCAAATCTTATCCCAGTTACTGCCATATGCGAGATGATGGACGGGCAGACATATTCTGCACTCACTCCGGAAAAGGCGCAAAAGTTTGCCAAAGAACACGCCATCCCATTCATTGATGGCAAAGAATTACTGGAATTCTCAAAGGTGTACTAGATGAATATTGCAATAGTCACTGCGGAATTCAACGACGAGATAACATCCCGAATGTTGGCAGTAGCCGAAGAAAAGGCAAAAGAACTCAAAATCACAATAAAATATTCCTGCAAAGTTCCAGGTGCCTATGATATGCCAATAATAGTAGATGCATTATTATCAAAAAAAGACGTCGACGGCGTAGTCACACTTGGTACAATAATCAAGGGTCAGACAAAGCACGATGAGGTCATTTCTCACAGTACTGCAAAATCTCTAACTGAACTCTCACTTAGGCACAAAAAACCAGTCTCCCTTGGAATATCTGGTCCTGGGATGCAGGAGAGACATGCATACGCACGAATCAGGCCAGTCTCTGAGCGCGCAGTAGAGGCAGTGTTCAAGCTGGCGCAAGAACTTGAGAAACTGCAATGATCCAGCTTACTATAATCAAAATAACAGAATATGGCCCGTGGACCCTTACTTTGGGCTCTGATAGAGAGCACGAATTGCAAATGCTCCAGGCAAATCTATACAAAGAAATCCAAAAACTATTCTCAGAGAAAAACTGCCTTGTATTCTCAAATCGATTTGACGAGTTTTTTGTAATAACAAACGGCTTGACCTTGGCAGACCACATTGAAATCCAACAAAAGCTAGAGCAAGTCTCGTCGCTCAAGCTGTCCATGTCAATTGGATATGCCGACAATCCCTTTGATGCAAATCTCAAGGCATACGAGGGCAAAAAAACCCCAATAATATTAGACAAAGATCACAGCATCTTTGGATTTGTAAATGGACATGCAGATCAAAAGGTCACTATAATGCACTTTGATGTAGAAAACATTACTTCACAAAGAAAGGTAAAGTCTCCATACGAGATCTCATCTACCATTTTTGGCATTTATGCAAAAATGTCCAAGTTCTTTTTGGCAAAAAAATCCCTGGCGTTTTTTATGGGAGGAGACAATTTCATGGTGGTAACATCTGGCGATGCAAAGAAAAATGCACAGGAATTCCTCGATATAGCAAAAAAGGAGTTTGACGTGACCTTTAACTGTGGAATAGGAACTGGTAGAACAGCAAGAGAAGCAGTCAAGCTTGCAACAAAATCCCTTGATACTATACGGGAAATCCGCGACGCCAAAAAAGAAAAACCAGAAATCTATGAGCTGTCATGCTTTTAAAAAATCTCAGCGTTCTTTATGGCCGGGACCTAAAGTACATCCATTCTGCTAACCTTCCAGTATTAGGCGACAAATTCGGCAAGCTGGGCCAAAAAAATGGCAAAGCAGTTGATTGTGAGGGGCTGCTTTTGGTGCCTGGATTTATCAACATGCACACGCACATTGGCGATTCCATAGCAAAAGACGTAACTCTTGCAGGCTCTGTAGACAGCAAAATCCACCCGGTTTTGGGGGCAAAACAGAGAATTCTGAGGCAAACCAAACCTGATCATCTGATATCGTTTATGAAAAATTCTTGCCATTCCATGATCAAAAAAGGAATTACCACATTTGTTGATTTTAGGGAGGGCGGCCCTGAAGGTGTTTCACTGCTAAAACAAGCATTACAAGAAATTCCAATTAGGGGAATAATTCTTGGTCGAGTGGAATCATACCACGACAAGACACAGATCAAAAAAAATCTACCACTAACTTTTGATGCAAAAAAGATACTGTCCCAAGTAGTAAAGAATTCTGATGGGCTAGGAATTTCTGGAGCAAATGAAAACAGCGACTCTGCCTTACAATACTATTCCAGGACAAAAAAACTCAGGGCAATCCACAGCTCTGAGACTAGAGAGAGCATGGCAGTATCCAAAAAAATTACCAACAAAACAGAGACATCCAGAGCATTGCAGCTAAAGCCGCACTTTCTAGTGCACATGACGTTTGCTGGTATGGCTGATCTCAAGCTGGCGGCAAAAAAGACAAATGGAATTGTAATTTGCCCTAGGGCAAACTCATCTCTGGCAGAGGGAATTCCAAACTTTGAGGCAATGGCAAAAGCAGGTTGTACAGTGGGAATTGGAACCGACAATGTAATGATAAACTCGCCAGACATGTTTCGTGAAATGGACTATCTCTGGAAGACACACATGGGATTATACCAAAAAAGAATAGACCCAAAGGAAATACTCAAAATGGCAACAGTAAACGGCGGAATAATCCTTGGCAAGAAAATAGGCTCAATTTTGCCTGGATTTTTGGCAGACGGAATTTTCTTTGACAAGCATTCGCTGGATCTGGAACCGATGCACAATCCGCATGCAAGCATTGTTCACAGGGCAAATGAAACCGCAATTTCTGCAGTAATGATTGGAGGCAAAATAATCCATGGCAAGCTCTAGGCCACACGTTATCTTGTCTGCCGCAATATCACTTGACGGCAAAATAGCTACTAGGACTGGAGACTCGGCACTATCGTCTAAAATAGACACAAAGCGCGTCCACAAGTTGCGCTCTCAAGTAGATGCCATACTTGTTGGCAAAAACACCATCCTTCAGGACAATCCAATGCTGACTGTGAGACATGTTAAAGGCAAAAACCCAATTCGAATAGTTTTGGACTCTCTGGGCCAGATTCCGACCAGCTCCAAAATAATCCAGACTTCATATCAAATCCCAACCATCATAGCTGTATCAAAAAAAGCATCGCGCAAAAACTTGGCAAGGCTTGGAAGATTCCCAGTAGATGTTGTAATAGCAGGAAAATCCAGAGTCGAGCTAAAACCACTTTTGCAATTCCTGTACAAGACAAAAATCAAAACCATTCTGCTAGAAGGTGGCGGAACCACGAACTGGGACTTTGTAAATCAGGGACTAGTAGATGAGATACTAGTTACAATCACGCCATATCTGGTTGGAGGAACAAACGCAAAGACACTGGTAGAGGGAGATGGATTCTCAAAAATATCAAAATCCCTGAGGCTGAAATTGCACAAAATTAGGCGTCAAAACAACGAAGTTATTCTACACTATATCTGACGACGCATATCGTTTCGGATATCTGTAATCTTTGATTCTAATGCTTTTTTGAGCTTGTCGTTTTTCTTGAGATTTACCACACCATTGCATCTTGGGCACTTGAAGAACTGTTCCAGGGCAGTCTCAAATGTAATTCTTGGACAGTCCTCGTTTCCACAATGATAGAATTGTGACGAGTTTTCATAGTCTAGTCTTTGCTGCAGTCGCTCATTGATTTTTTTCTTTTGGTTTTCAATGAAATTTTCGACCTCGTCCTTTCTTGAGCGCCATCTGTATACGAACCAGCCCTTTCGCTCGTCCTTGACGCGAATTCCTGTGATCAGTGCTTTGCCAAACAAGTCATAGAGAACCTTTCTTACCATGTTGATTCTCAGGCCTGTTGAGCTTGCTATTTCTTCGTCAGTTGCATCTTCTGCCTTGAGCAAAGCACGTGCAACTTTGAGGTATTCATCTCCGCCAATCATTGCAGAAATTCTAACAAATGGGTCTTCGTAGGACTCGACCATGATTCCAGAACTTGATTTGCATATTTAATATCTGCGAAGAAAAGTAGGAAGCTGACTTGGGGGATTCAACATCCTTTGCTTTGGGCAGAAGCAGTATGTTCCACCGGCAAACCAATGTTGGGTAACAGGTCAATTGGCTATTGCGTCAGCTTCTCTGATGCAATATCACAACCATGGCACTAAAGCATGATCATGTGTTTTCTTTTGTTTTGTGCGCTTAGGCGTGGTTTGGCTTTACAGTTATCTGGTTTTGTTCATTGATTTAGAGAAATTATGAATATTTGTTTGGTTTATTATTGTATTATGTAATAAATTCTTTGTAAATTAATGATTTATGATAAATATGTTTGATGCGTAATGTAATCATGAGCTACTGTGTGAAATGCGGCGATGAGGCAGAAGTTTGCTTCTGCGGAATAGAAAAAAAGACAATGACAGAATACATCAGCGCACTAAAAGAGTGTGCTGATCTTAAGTGCTATTGCAAAAAGCACATTCCATAGGTGAGTGTAATGTCGTACGCTTATGTTTTGATAAACTGTGATCTTGGATCAGAAGAACGGGTGCTATCTGAGCTAAAGTCAATCAAAAAGATCAAAGAAACTCACGGCGTCTTTGGTGCATACGATATTGTTGCCAAAGTAGAGGCGCCATCAGATAATATGATCAAACAAGTCGTTACTGGGAAAATTCGCTCAATAGATCGGATCAGATCAACTCTGACATTATGGGGGTAATACAATGTCGCTTGTAAGCAAAATCCGCTATCCCACATATGATGAAAAATGCAAGAGACTGACACTGGAAAAGGACATACGATTTGCAGGAATTCTGGATGAATATGGCAAGCTAGTGGCAGGAGGATTCAAGGAAGGCCTCATTCCGCTAGAAGATGACAAGACAAAACTGCACCATTTCATGGAGTTTATCTCGCAAATATCGCTTCGACACGAACTGGATAAAGAGCTAGGACCAATCAACTATTTAGCTGCAAGGAGAGATAAGATAATTCTGCTGAGCTTTCCCTTCCCAATCGCAAAGATGACTCTGCTGATTTCTGCGGATAGGTGCCTTGACATTGAGGGCTTAGCTTCTCATGTGATTGATGTCTTTAGTGTAGAGCAGGCAAGGCTTGCCGAAAAATAGCGAATTTCGCAGCAAACCCTTTGTATTTTGAGCAAATAAACACAAAACACTATACATTTGTTTGATTTTTTGCTGGCATTCCTAAAATAACTTTAAACCCAGAATTATGCCATGGAAATCTCAAAATGCGAATGCCCTCCAGGATCTCCGACATACGAAGACGAAGAGGGAATGCTTATCTGCTCGTCTTGCGGCGGATGGGTCCAACCAAGCTAGGATTTTTTTGAAACCACTTGCTTGCCTTTTTCTGATGGTATGATTTGTAGTCTACCGCCATCAAATTTGGAATCAAACTGAGCTCCGCCCTGAATTCTATCTAGTACTATTGCTAATGCACTGATCTCTGAATGGGGTTGATTTCCAACCGCCACGTTATAGTCAGCATTTTCATAGACATCACGCGGAACCTTCTCAGCACCTACCACAATCAGAATTTGCTTTTCCTTTGCAATTTTTGCCTGAACGGAATTGATGTTTTGGCCATACATGGTAAGGTGGACTATTTTTACTCCATTCTTTTTCTTTGTTTTTAGCAGCGTCCGCCAGTTTTCAATGTATTCTAGCTCAAAGTCGCTTCCCCAAGACTTGTTTACTTTGAAGAGAGTTTCTTTGATTTCTGGGTTTATCTCATTCATATAGATTTTTTTGGCACCAAATGCGCGCGACACCAGAGCGACATGGGTTGTGACTCGGTCATCACGGACTAGTCTTTGTCCTATTCGTAATACTTCAATCGTCATCTTGTTCATAAAACTTTGATAGGTCTTGTTTTCTTGGGATTTCTTTTATTTGCTGTGGGGGAGCAGAGATCATTTTTTTGACCAGCTCCAATAACTTTGGAATATTTTGCTGGGTCACAGCAGATACTGGAACCCATTTTTTGCTGTTTGTTAGTCCAATGAATTCTGCCTTTTGGAGTATTTGGTCTGGCTCTGCGAGGTCCGACTTGTTTAGGGCATAGATCACGCGTTCTTGGTCCACATCCAAGTCAGCCATGGTTTTGAGGCAGCTTCGATATTTTTTGCGCAGCTCCATCTCTGAATCAGAAATGTCAATTACCACAATCACTACTTCGGCGTACTTGAGCTCCTCAAGAGTTGACTTGAAGGCTTCAATCATATATGCTGGCAATTTAGAGATGAATCCTACAGTATCTGAAATCAGGACTGGATCCTTTTCGATTAGGACTTTTCGTGTTGTAGTCGATAGTGTTGTGAATAATTCCGGGCTTTCCTGCTTTGTCTCGCCTGTTAGCAAATTAAACAGGGTTGTCTTGCCAGCTGAAGTATATCCTGCAAGCGATATTGTCTTGAGTCCGACTCGCCTTCTTGCCTCTCGGTGCAGTGCTCGTTGTTTTCCCATCTTTTCCAGCTTTGATTTTACTGACTTCATTCTATTTTGAATGTCGTTGTAATACGAGTCGACTTCGTACATGCCAATTCCCATGAATCCTGGCTGCTCGCCCTGCTTTGCCAGCCTAACCTTTTCCTTTGCCCTTGACATTTCATATCGAAACTGGGCTAGCTTGATTTGCAAGTGAGATTCTGCACTGGTGGCACGCCTCTCAAAGATTTCCAAAATAAGGGATTCTCTGTCTAGAATGTTGATTTTGAGCTTTGATGCCAGATTGTAGTTCTGACTTGGCTTGAGAATTTCATCATATATTAGAACATCTGGTTTTATCCTGTCTGAGATTTCCTTTATCTCTAGCATTTTGCCTTCACCGATTCCGTATCTTGCCTTGTTGAGAAATTTCTGGCGAACAAGCTTGTCTACTTTGTAGCCTGCTGCTTCGCAAAGACCGTAGGCCTCCCTTATGGCATCTTCATCGTCGTATGTGATTAGAATAGCGCTTAACATTGTACAATTCCGGCTATGGTCGTTTTCTTAACAACTTTTCTACATTCATGTTCAGTACGATTTCTGCAATGTCTGATGCGTATTCCGCAATCCTGGCGATGTTTTCCGTCATTCTCCTTATTCTGTAGGCCTCTTCTTCGTCTTTTATTGCCTTGACAGATTCGATTATCCTTTTTTCGTATTTTGATAGTTCTGATGCCTTTTCAATTGCCTTTTCTGCTTGGGCAAAGTCTTCTTTGAATAATGCCAAGCATGCCTGGTCCAAGACTGATGTTGCAAAGTCGTTTAGGTCCTCGATTTTCTCCATTGCGTCCTCTCTTACTGATTTTTTGAATTCCAACAAGTCCTTGGCAATGAGTACTGCGTGGTCACCAGTCCTCTCTATGTTTTTGACAATCAGTCTGTATCCAAGGCATTGTCGCGCGTTTGCAAATCCCATTTCTCGTAGCATGTACTCGTTTTGTATTGCGATCTTTAGCTGGCGAATTATATAAAATCCAAATCTGTCAACTTCATCATCAGAATCGATTACCTCTTTTGCAAGCTCCAAGTTTGCCTCTTTTACCGCAAGTAATGCATCCTTGAGCATTGATTTTGCCAAGTGCAGCATTCGCTTAAAGGCGCCGTCTACTGTCAACTCTAGCAAGTTTACCAAAACCTGGATTGTAATGCCATCAACAGAATCTGAGATGATTTCTGCACCCATCAGCATTCCCTTGACTGCTGACTTGATTGCAGTCCTCTGGCCTGGTTGTAATCTGTCTCCTTTGGGCTTTATCTGAATTGTCTTGTAGCCAAGAAAATAAAGTGACACCAGCTTGCGAACAATTGCCGCATTGTTGTCTTCACGCGTTATCTCTAGGACTGCCTCTTCGCCAGATGTTGCCTTTGTCTGCTCCTTTGAAGGAATTATTTTGAGTGCTGATCTTCCCTCTCTAGTTATGGTTATTTGGTCTCCTTGCTTTAGGCCCAGCTCCATAATCCACTGCTTTGGTAATGATACTATATAGGAGGACTTGCCGGTAAATTGTATTCGGCGTGTCTCTTCTCGCTCTGACATAACTACATGAATTTGATTTATCTATATAGATGTGTCCTGTGATATATACTCACAAGCCCAGACGTATATTTTACAAACTTGCCATCATATGATAATACCTATTTACAATATCTCGATTCTAAAGATCAAGAACTATGCACAGTAGGCATTTTGATTTTATTGCGCTTGGTAGCTCTCTGTTTATCACATTTGCAATACTTGGGTTGTTTTACAGCTATATCTTGATTCAAAAAGACAATGAATTTGATCTGATTGCAAAGGATCTAACCGCATCAATACAAAACAGACTTGTAAACTATGAACAAGTCCTCTTTGCCACACGGGGGCTCTTCATAAGCTCAAATGGAATCACAGAAAATGAATGGCAAATTTTTGTAAAAAATCAACAAATAGACAACAGATTTCCAGGAGTGCAAGTTGTGGGCTATTCACAAAAAGTAGGCAACTCTGAGGATTTAGAAAAACACGTCCAAGAAATGAGATCCGCATATCCGAACTATACAGTTAGACCGGACACACCAAGGGAGACATATCATTCTATTATCTATGTAGAACCAGTCAACACTAGAAACCTTCAAGCATTTGGCTATGACATGTTCACAGAGCCTGTGAGACGAGCAGCTCTAGAAAAGGCATGCGATACCAACACTGCAACAATTACCGGCAAAGTAACCTTGGTACAGGAAATAGGAGGTGAGGTGCAACCGGGCTTTTTGATGTTCTTACCAGTGTACAAAAATAACATGCCAAACGAATCAGTTGAAGAAAAACAAGCAGCTCTACAAGGATTCGTTTATGTTGCATTTAGAACATATGATCTATTCAATGCGATACTTCCTAGTCTGAGTGAAATACAACATGACGACATTAGAATTAAAATTTACGACACTGCAAAATCTGAGGAAAACCTGCTCTATGATTCCAAAAAAGACGCACTAGATGATTCCTGGAGTAAATCAACGCAGATTGACTTTGGGCATAGGGCATGGGTAGTGGAATTTAGCCGAATCAGAGCATTTACTGAATTTGAGACTATGGTCATGGTTGCGGTGCCGGCAATAGGAGTATCTATGAGCACATTTGCGTTCATTGCAATTCGCTCAAACCAGCGATACATCAACAGAATAACCAAGCTAAACGAGGACCTAGTCAAAAGCGAAAAACTCTCTGCAGTGGGACAGCTTGCAAGCAGACTTGCACATGATATCAGAAATCCAATATCTGTTATAAAAAATACAGTCGAGATAGCAAAAAACAACAAAGCACTTGATGAGAAAATGATATCCCAGCTAGACAGAATAGAGCGAGCTGCATCAAAAATCAACTATCAGGTCAGCGACACACTAGACTTTGTTAGGACAACACCTCTCCAAATCAAAGAGAACTCGATCAAAAAAATCATCTCACTAGTTGCTGACAGAATAGAAAAACCTTCTACTATGATACTAAATCTGCCAGAATCTGATTATATAATAAAATGTGATGCAGAAAAGCTCGAAGTAGCAATCGCAAACATTATGACAAATGCAATTCAGGCAATGGACAGCGAAGGAACAATAAACATCAGGGTAAATGATCAGGACAGGTTCTTTACAATAGAAATTGAAAACTCGGGACCTGAAATTCCTGAAGAAATATTATCAAAAATATTCGAGCCATTATTTACTACCAAGCCAAAGGGAACCGGTCTTGGCCTTGCAACTGTCAAAAACATCATAGAGCAACATGGTGGAACAATTTACGTAAAGAACAAGCCGACGATCTTTACAATATCTCTACCAAAATAGCATTTTGACATATTAATGGAATTATACAAGAATAATCATTGGACCCAGTAGTCAAGCTAAAGCATACAATTGATGCGCTCTTTGGAAACGGAATATCAAAGAATTTGCCCAAAGAAATAGAGATGACATTTTCCAAAAAGACAGGCAGAATACGAGAAGTATACTACAACAAAAAACTGCTTTGCACTTTGCGAATCGACGGTGGCCTGGCAATCTCGCCGTATTTTGCACAGATTCTGCTAAAGAACAAAAAGTTCCGCCAAAACTGCATCGAGATAAATGATGATTCTGCGCCATTTGTTCGGGATGGCAAGTCGGTTTTCTGCAAGCATGTCACCTGGGCAGGCAAAAACATCCTCATTGGCGCAGACGTTCCGGTATTATACAAAGATGAGGTAATTGCGGTGGGGCGCGCAATTGTAAATTCAGAGATGATGGGCACACTAAAGCGGGGAGTTGCGATCAAGGTGCGAGATAGTTTAAAAAATAGTTTGGAGCAAAAAAAGACATGATGCGCGGAGGCGGAAATCGCGAAATGCGAAGAATGCTGGACAGGATGGGCCTAGACATGAAGGAGCTCAGCAACGTCCAAGAAGTAATAATAAAAACAGACAAAAAAGAAATCATAATTGCAAAACCAGCAGTAACAGAAATGAAGTCAAAGGACAATTCCATTTTTCAGGTAATTGCAGATTCCTATGAGGAAAAGGAGCTAGAAACTCCGATTTTCTCAGAAGACGATATCATGCTAATTTGCAGCCAAGCAAATGTCACACCAGAGGTGGCAGCAAACGCTCTCAAGGAGACCGGCGGCGATCTATCTCGGGCAATCTTGCTTCTTACTACAAAATGAAGAATTTAATTAGCCGTGCAGGCGGGTTTTAGCTATATGAAGGACGCACCCACTCAGAGCGTAGTTGCAGATTCCAAGGTAAGCAAAATTATCAAGTCGCTAGCAGAGCTAGAAGACGATCTGGACTCACTAAACGTAAAAGTGGCAGACATGAAAAAAGGTCTAAACGCACGCGCCCAAAAAGAGATCGACTCCCTTAGAGAAAAGGTCACACAAATGGCAATGCAAGAGGCAGAAGCCATGATCTCTGAAACCCGAGCAAGAGCAGAAAGCCAGGCAAAGAAAATAGCAGCAGACGGTGCGGCAAAGCTGGACAAAACCCGAGCAACAATTGACTCTAAATTTAATGAAGCAGTTGACAGCGTAGTGTCAACAATTCTCAAGCCGTAAACCCTTAAATCGCTTATTCTATCACAAACAGTATCAGCACCATACAACAATGTCGTATTGGTATTGCCACCACCCAGGGTAGATCCTACTTTCAGTTTGTAAAAGCGCTCAAGTTTTTGAACTTGGAATATGATTCTATCATACCAGATCAGATCCCAACATATCAGGGAAACCTCATATTTACAACAGAGGGCGAATCCCCAAGATTTGCAAGCCAACAAATCCTAAACGAAGAGATTCTTCAGCAAGACCCAACAGTAATCCAGGGAATTATTATAGAAAAGCTAGATTCCGGCCTAAACCAGTCAGAACTGCTAATTGGAATAGATCCGGGGCAGCGAATAGGAATATCTGTTAGCTATTTTGGCAAGGAAATAGAACGAGGACTGTACACTTCACCAGAAGATCTAGCATCCCATGTTGCAAAAATCCTTGGAGGCCTTAGAGCAGAGCGCAAGCTAGTGCGAATTGGAAACGGCAACATGCAGGTAGCAAAGCAAATCACCACTCAGCTAAACCTCAAATTCTGCTCGCACTTTGAGCTGGAATTTGTAGATGAGAGAAAGACAACCAAAAAAATCAAAAACTATAACAAGCGTGGCAAGCGCGACATGCTTTCTGCTAGGTTCATTGCACAAAGGGAAGGATATAGGCACTTTGTGTTGCCATTGTCACGCATGGGATAGGATCTAAAATAAAAAAACACTCAAAAACAACCCAAATTCAGGCTCCAAGCACATATTATCTCATGCGTAAAAAAATCGTTAGATATTTATACAACTTTTCAAGTTTTTGTCAAATTGATCAAGCTGATCGCCAAGATCGCTTACAATTCTTACAATCTTTTCCAAAAAACCATGTAAAAAATATGGATCCATGCTTAAATATTTACGATTCCTATACTATGATGACAAAATATGACATGTAAAGGAATATGCTCCAGATACAAGGCGCAAAAGCCAGTAGGAACTGGACGTTATGCTTCAGGTCAAAGACGTTGTCAAATTTGTGAAATCTTCATCAAATGGGAAGGACTATGGTGCCCGTGCTGTGGATACAGACTGAGAACAAAACCACGAAATCTCAAGTACAAGGCCAAGCTGCGCGCCAGAGTTGAAGCCGAAGCTCAAGAAGCTACCGGAATCAATACCGTTGAAGAGACTGTCGAGGTAGTAGAGCCAATAGCTGTAGAGGCCAAGCCAAAAAAGGCAAGAGCAAAAGCAAAAACCGCTAAAACTACAACTAGAAAGCCAAGAGCAACCAAGGCTTCCAAAACTGTTTCAGTTGAGACTGCCCCAGAAGAAGCGATAGCAATAAAGGCATAAGTCTCATCTGGCATTTAATGTCAAGTTCTGACCACAGTGTAACTGTGGAAACAGAAAATCGGAAATTCGATGTCAAAATCTTAAAGTACGAAAACGCTTTTTTCATTTCAATTTCTGAAGGTCCGATGCGGATCGGAGGTATGATCATATCAATTGCAACAGGTCCTACACCAGTATCATCTGAGATAATACCAATACGAGCTGACCTGATGTTTCTAAAGCTGATATCGCAAAAGATGGCATCCGAGGTTCGCGGCATTTGTGTTGTATCGCTGTCTGCACAAAAAGAACTTGGTACAGGCCCAAGCAAGGTTCTAATTGAGAAGATAACGGAGGCAATAAGGAAATGACGGACCTTCGTAGCTACATTGCTCTAGTAAAAAAGATGGGCCAGCTACACACAATATCCAAAAAGGTCTCTACTAAATTTGAAATTGCATCGCTTACTGCCCAGGTAGATGGTGCAAACGCAATTCTATTTGAAAACATCAAAGAAAGCAAGCTGAGACTCGTTGCAAATCTGGTTGGTAATCGGGCGAGATTTGCAAAGGCAGTCTCTGGCACTGAAAGTACCATTCACCAAAAGGTAATCACTGCTATTTCTCATGCAAAAAAGCCCAAGGTATCATCTGCAGGCAAGTTCTTTGAGAACAAATCGCACGACCTGTCCATACTTCCTATAGTGACCCATTTTGAAAAAGAATCAGGACCATTCATCACATCCTCTATAATTTACTCGCAAAACTATGAGAAAAAGACGCAAAACTCGTCATTTCATAGACTAATGCCAATAGACAAGACTCACTTTTCCATTCGAATGGTGGAAGGCAGACACCTGCATCGCTCATTTATGGATGCAAAAGAGCATGGCGAGGACCTCAAAGTAGCAATTACAGTCGGCGTCCATCCAGCAGTGTCCATTGCAGGTGCATATCAGGCAGAATGGGGAGAAGACGAACTTGATATAGCAAATACAATTCTTGGCGGCAAGCTGACACTGACCAAGCTACCATATTCTGGAAGAATGGTCCCATCTGGAACAGAAATTGTAATGGAGGGCAAAATTCTCTCTGATAAAACCCACAAGGAGTGGATGGTGGAAATGTTAAGGACTTATGATTTTGTCCGAGCACAGCCGGTCTTTGAGCTGGAAAATCTCTACTATAGGAACAATGCAATATTCCATGATATCTTGGCAGGATTTGCAGAACACCGACTGCTAATGGGTATGCCAATTGAATCCAAGCTGAACCGAGACGTCAAAAAGAAAATTCCACAAACAAAACAAGTTGTAATGTCCGATGGTGGATGCAACTGGCTTCATGCAGTAGTGCAGATATCAAAGAAGAACAAGGACGACGGCAAAAAGGCAATCGCAGAAACATTTGCAGCCCATCGATCCCTGAAAATGGTAACCGTAGTTGATGATGATATTGACCCAACCGATCCAATCCAAGTAGAATATGCAATGGCTACACGATTCCAAGCAGACAGAAACCTTGCCATAATAGAAAAGGTGCGCGGCTCTAGCCTTGACCCATCAAGTGATCAGAAAAATCTACTCACTGCCAAGCTAGGAATCGATGCAACAAGACCACTGGACAAGCGCCAAGAGGGATTTGAAATAGCAAAAATCTCTGGCGCAAAAAAATTCCCACTAGACAAGTATCTGTGATGACTAATGTTTTTTAGATCAGACTTGGTGATCATATCATGGAAGTAAAATGCAGAAGCGCTTGGTGGTTTTTGCTGCCAATATTGTTTAATGTCATTGGTGGAGTGATTGCGTATTTTGTGATAAAGGACGATGACCCAAAAAGGGCAAAAAGCTGCCTGTGGCTTGGCATAATACTTACAGCAATTGGAATTGGATTGTTCCTAATTCCACTGGCCATTGGAATATCGATGTTTCCAGACGACAACATGTTTTATTCGGATTTCTCAGTCTAGATCTGGAACAAGTTTTATTATCTAAAGTGGACCCGTTCTAAAACATGAGAATAACTCAACCTGACAAGCTAAAGTTAGTTGCTATGCTATTTGGCATTGCGATGCTCTTCTCAGGTTCTGCACTAACAGCGAGCGCTGCAGTGCAAGAACTCTCAGATACATCGGTTCCGCTTGAAATCCCACTAATCATGGGATATGCAGATGGCAACGAAGTATTCTATATCACAACAGAGGCATCACATGAGGAAGTAGCTGATCATCTAAGCGAGCTAACGGGATTTAGAGTAGTATACACACCAGCACTCAAAAACACACCAGCAGACGCTCTTGCACAAATCTACGAGTTTACAAACGGCGTTGAGGGTCCAGGCCCAGCCGGATTCCAGCCAAACGTTGCAGACTCGCAACCAGGAGATCCAGAGTATAGTCCTGCATGGTCTGTACTGCATGTAACTTGGACTGAAGAATCTTCTCCAAGAGAGCTGACATCAGAAGATGAAATCATTGCAGCACAACAGGCAGGTGAGCTGTCAATAGAGGAAACCGGAGTAATAGTGAACTGCCCATTCATCCAATGGGAGGGCGGTGCACTGCCAATTCGTGAAAACCCAGAACTAGGTGACGACACCCCATACGGCGGTGGCCAAGTCCTAGAAATTGACACAGAAAACATGGTGGTAACATTTGTTGCACACAGAGGATTTGGACCAGACGGCTCTACAATCTACTATATTGCAACTGATGCATCATCACCGGAAGTAGCAGAGATGCTAGGTGTCATACACGTTGAGAAAATAGGCAATACGCTGGTGTCATCTGCGGCATCTGATCTGTATGTTTTCACAAACGGCATTACAGGCACAGGTCCAGCAGGATTCCAGGCAAGTATAGGCTCAACACAGGAAGGCGACGAATTCTATTCTCCATTTTGGAGAATCCAGATGGCAACCTGGGCTGACGCAGAATCTGCACCGTTTCTGACCACAACAGCAGAAATCACAGAGGCTGCATCAAACGAGGAGCTAACCACAGCACTTGGAGGATTCATCGTCAACTGTCCGTTTGTAGAGGTAGTCCTAGATTCCATGGATGATACTATGGAAGACACCATGGATGATTCCAGCGATGGACCAGCAATGGCACCACTAAAGCAAATGGAAAAGGGAATCGAACCAAGCCAAGTCCAGTGCAACGAAGGCCTACAACTGTTACTCAAAAAATCTAACGGCAACGCAATATGTGTGTCTGAAGGAACTGCAGGAATTCTAATGCAGCGCGGATACGCAACACAACCATAATCCTTTTTTTCTTTTTTTTGATCTAGCTAAATTAGAATTAGATCATTGATTATTTCAGTGCAGTAGATTTCTTGTGCAGCTTCATCAGCTTTGGACTATCTTCTGCAAAGATCCACAGTATGGCACCTTTTTTGTCTCGCATGACCTTGTTTGACCTCTCTAGATAGTTCAAGACGGCATCAATTGTCTTTGGTTGAACCTGCTTTGGTAGTGCCCTTGAAAGCTTGTTTCTTGAGCTAAATTCTTTTCCCTCGGCAAGAACTCTCTCTATCATCTCAATTGTTTTCAGAGTTGGAGTGTGGGATTGTAGCGGTGACTGTGTGGCCATGTCATATATTATGACATACTTGTATATAACAAACTTGTTTAGAATAACTATAATGAAAGGTTCAGGCCTTGGATTTGCTTAATTATTGTGTCATGGTCAGAGTCCACCTCTAGTGAAAATATCAGCAGGCCGTCATCTAGGAATAGTGTGACTAGCTTTACCCGTTCTTTTGCGGTAATCATCCAGTTTGTTTTGCCCAATGGTCCGTCAAACATTTCTTCGACTCCTGCCTTAATTGATGCCCAGTAATGCGCCATGTTGCCTAGCTCCGAGTCTAATAGCGGAGCCTTTGTTGTGTTTCTTGCAAATGCGACTACTTTTTTGTCCTTGATTCGCCCTACAAATCTAATGGATTCATCAAGTGTTATGATGTGATTGCATATTTCCAGTGGGCTGTGCTGACGATTCAAGTTCTCTCCCAAGCTGCAAACCTCGAAAAACCAGATTAAAGCCTTGCCATTATTTCCGAAAATCGAGCCTAGTTTTGTGATCTTTGGAAAATTATTACCAAAGATTCGATTCAAAACTGTGGGGGAAAAGGAACTGATTGAATAACTCAGTCTTGAACCGAATCAATGTTATATGTATCAAAAAATTACTAAAGCGTTTTCCCAAATCTAGCCCAGATCTGGAAAAATGATTAAATGCAAAATTCCGGCTCTGAGGTACAATGAAAACAATACTTGCGTTTGTCTTCTCGATTGCGCTAGCTTTGTTGCTTGTAACATCACACGCAACCGCAATGGAAGAAAAACCATCCAGTTCTGACAAAATGACGGAGAAAAAAATGTCAGAAAAGATGGCTGACAAAAAGAAAGACAAGAAAATGGATGACAAAAAGAAAGACATCAAAAAGAAAACAACCAAGAAAAAGATGACAGACAAGAAAATGACAGACAAAATGGCAGACCACAAAATGTCAGACAAGCCAAAGATGATTGGCGGAATTGACGTTTCCATGGCGTCCCCAATTCAGGGCTCAGCTTACGCCAAGGTGACCATAATAGAATTTGGTGATTATCAGTGCCCCAAGTGTTATTCCTGGTTTACAAAGGAAAAGCCAACAATAGAGTCGCAATATATTGCGCCTGGCAAGGCAAATCTGGTCTTTGTTGATCTGTCGTTTTTGGGCCCAGACTCGGATTCTGCAGTAATTGCGTCATATTGCGCAGACGAGTAGGGAAAGTACTGGCAATATCACAACAAGCTCTATTCAAGCCAGGGAGGAATCGGAAGCGGATGGGCAAACAATGCAAACCTGAAGAAATTTGCCACAGAGGTAGGCCTGGATTCAACAAAGTTTGATTCGTGCCTAGATTCTGCCAAATATTCGGATAGAATCAAGCACAACTTGGCAATCGCATCTTCTGCGGGAGCTCAAGGGACTCCAACATTTCTAATTGTTGGCCCCAACGGTGCGACAGAGAAAATTTCTGGACCTCAACCCGCATCCGTGTTTTCTGGCGTAATTGACAAGTATCTGAAATGATCAGATCTTTTCTTTTTTTATTTTGTTGTAGATGAAATAGAATAATGCACCACTAGCTACTACTCCTAGGCCCATCAAAATAACAAACGAATCAAACTGAATAATTCCAAGAATTGGTGTTATAATTCCCAATGCGGCCAAAATGGGAAACTTGCCAATATTTCCTGGCGACTTGAATTGTCGATCCGCATTTGGCTCCTTGTAGCGCAACCAAATTAACGACAGATTCACCAACACAAAGACCATGATTATAGCAAAGACAGAAATGTTTGCCACAGTTCCAATGTCTCCAACAAAGACAAATCCAACAGACAGTGAACCAATCAAAATCACTGCAATCCACGGTGTCTTTCTTTTTTGGTGAATTGCAGAAAATATTGCGGGCAGTGCCTTGTCCACTGATACGCCGTACAAAATTCTAGACCCTGATACAAGCATTATCAGAACCGTGTTTGTTGTGGCAAAAAGAGCTATGATCAAAATCCCAAAACCCCATTCTTGACCCAATGCTGTTTTTATCACATCGGACAGAGGCGCAAAAGATGCATCTAGCGCCTGCCAATCTAATACTCGCACTGCAGAAATAGAGACCAAAATGTACACAATGGCGGTAATGGATACTGCCAAAATTATTGCCCGAGGCAGAACTTTTCTTGGATTTTTTATCTCCTCTGCAATGTTTGCTATATTTTCAAATCCTATATAGGCAAAAAACACGAGTGTAAAAGCAGAAAATATGCCTGAAAAGCCATGCGGCATTTCAAAATAATCAATCTCTACCCCAGTGATGGTCATGCCTGCCCAAATCACAATGGCAAGACCGGCCGCTTCTATTATGGTAAATACAATATTCATCGATGAGGACTCGCGAATTCCAAAATAATTCACAAATGTCAATATTGCAATAATTAAAACGGCTGCCAGCACAATCGGAATTTGGAATAATTGCGTAAAGTATCCGCCAAACCCAAGTGCAATTGCCGCAGCCGATATTACTGCAACAAAGAGTGTCAACCAGCCGACCAAAAATGCAACAAAATTGTTCTTAAATGCATTTTTTACAAACAAGTATTCCGCAGCTGCCTTTGGGTACATTGATGACAATTCTGCATAGCTTAATCCAGTAAAGACGGCAGAAATTGCGGCAAGAACAAATGAAATCCAAACAGAGTTTCCTGCCTGGCCTGCCGCATCTCCAATTAACGCATAGATTCCTGCACCCAAAATTAGGCCAACACCATACATTGTGGTGTGGAATAGTCCCAAGTGGCGCTTTAGCTCGGCCATTGCATTTTTCCAAAATCAAATTGCTTTATGTCTAGTGGTGATTGCATTATCAGGGCTGAAAATCAAGACCCTCATTAAATAGAAAAAACGCCAAACTATGCCATTGGAAGGGAGGAGTAGCTGATTCCTGTTTCCCCAATTGCTTTCTTCGCCTTCCTTCCATTCTTGCTTTGCAATGCAGTGTGTACCTAGTTTCTAAATAATTTGCAAGCTAAATCACACCATGAAAGTAACCAAAGTTACAGGACGCGGAACCGGCAAGCGAGAGGCAGATATTTCCTCCCAAAATTGGGCAGGAGACGAATACAGAAAAGCCCAACAAGAAAAGCTAGCAAAAGTTGGCAAGAATGTTACGCTTTCTCTGGGTAGGGGCAACAAAACTGTAGCACTCAAAGACCTTCCTGCACCACGGGCACGACCATCAACAGAAGGAATGGTGCGAGTCACAAACAGGGGCACAGGCTCTCGAAAAAGCACAAACAAAGGAAACTAGTTTCCTTTTTTTTATTTTTGAATCTCATTTTTGAAAATTATATTTGCATTACAAATAGCATAATTTGAAATCATACCTTGTGAGCAGCGAAAAAAGGTTTGTCGTAATCGCATTGGTTGTTGCAATTGCGGCATTTGGTGGTATTGTTTTATTTGCAGGCCAGGGAAACGTACGGCACGTCAACATTTTCTTTCCAGAAGAGATCAAGCAAACCTTGGAATTTAGAAACATTGATGGCAAAACAGTAGTTGTTGGTACAATAGGAAACTCTGGCACAAACCCAGATCTGATATCTCGAACGGAATTTGCATATATTTTGACTGTGAAAAATGCCGACACAAAGCCGCATTTGTTTTATGTTGATCCAATTGGAGTCAAGACAAAGCTGCTCGAGCCAGGCCAAGAAGACACTATAATAATACAAAGCAAAAAGGAAGTAGTCTACCAGTATTATGACATTGCAGAGACAAAGCAACTCCTAGGCACAATTCAGATAAAGCGAGTGGGCCTAACAGAATAAAATGATATCAATAATTGGCGCAGGTAAAGTTGGCTCTACGATTGCCTTTTTGTGCGGCTCTTCCGGCCTAGATGATCTTGTACTAGTAAATCGAGATGAGAAAAAGGCAATAGGCGAAGCCCTAGACATCACAAATGCAATACCAAAAAATTCCACAATCTCTGTTTCTGGCACATCGGATTATTCCAAAATAAAAAATTCCAATGTCTGTGTCATTGCGGCAAGTGTTGCATCTCACATCATAACACGAAGCGATGTAATGCTTGATCAGGCAAAAATGATTACCGAAATAGCGTACAAGATCTCGGAATTTGCACCGTCATCAAAGGTACTAGTCATTACAAATCCAGTGGATGTGATGACGTATCTAGTGCAAAAAAGAGCAAATCTAGCCTCAAAAAATGTTCTTGGCGTAGCATCAAGCCTGGACTCTGCAAGATTCCGATATTTATTGGCAAAAGAGTTTGGCACAGACCAATCCCAAATAAAAGATGCACTAGTAATGGGCGAGCACGATGATTCCATGGTTCCAATTTTTTCTTGCGCCAAATTTGGTAGCACTCTAGTGGATGATATTTTAGATGAGCAACAAAAGTTGCGAATAACTACATCTGTTAGGTCTTATTGGAAATCACTGCGAGACTACAAAGGAAGCTCCGTTTACGGAATTGCAAAAAACACGTTTGATGTCATAAATGGAATAATCAAAAATCAGCCGTTAGAAATTGCCGCATCGGTATCGCTTGATGGGCAGTATGATACCAAAGACTTGTGCATGGGAGTTCCAGTCACAATAACCAAAGACGGAATTGCGCAAATCCATGAAATTTCTATTACGCCACAAGAAAGAGAGCAATTGCACAAATCAGCAGGTATCATCCAAAACAATATCGCACAAGTAGAAAAATTTCTAAATTAGCTGATTATCTGGTTTGTTAGGCGCTGCATGGCAACAAGTCTTTTGATTGAAAGCCTTGTTTTTTGCGCAAACTCGTAAATGTCAATATCGAGCAGGTCCTTTGCTATCATCATGTTGCTTTTTGATAGTATTTCCAGCTCCCTTTTGCTTGGGCCCAAAATAGTAATTGGATAGAGCTTTTTTTCCTCAATCATTTTCTCTAGGCCCATCTGTGATGGAAACCTCCACGAGAGAAGCTTTTGGCCTATGCATGTTGCATATGTTATTGCCTCTGGCGAGACCTTGGTATTGCACACTAGCATCTCACAATCAAACCTGTCTGCAAGGTCCAAAAATCGTGCGTGGGTGTACAGTGATTCTTTGAGGCCAGTATATCTACCAGGAAAATTATGATACTTGCATTCTACTAGCCATTTTTTCTCATCGCTTGACTCTAGGAATAGATCTACTTCATGTATGACGCATCTTCCTTGGATTTTTGAGCCAACTGATAGAACCTTGTATCCATAGTGTCGCAAGATTTGCCCCACATAGTATTCAAAGGAAAAGCCTGCAGGGCCAAGCCTCATTATAGATTCCTTTAGGCGGTATCTTTGTTTTATGGCCGGCGTTGCATTCTCTGATAAGAACCGCAGCACGATTTTGTAGATCTCCTTTGTAGTCATTCCATAGCGAACTTTAGAGTGGACCTGTCTTGCAATTTGCTTTGCAATCGACGGATCTGCGCCTGCTCTGATGCATGTTGTTATGACCTTGTTTGGATCAAATTCTGCCCTCTGCCCGTTTGCCTTTATGATTATGATCTTTTTCAACTAGTACATTCCAGGCGGCTGGCCTGGCATCTGTGGTGGGGGTGAGGCCCTGGACACTGCTACCACATTGTCTATTCGCAGAATCATGTTTGCAGTTTCTGTTGCGGATTTGATTACTTGCTCTTTTACCTTGATTGGCTCTAGGACGTCGATTTTTTCAATGTCGCCAATTATTCCGTTTACTGCGTCCACTCCGGTGTATTTTTCTCCGGCACTCTGCTTTGCCCTAAGCTGCGTTATTGCGTCAATTGGGTTCATGCCGGAATTTCGTGCAAGTGAAATTGGAATTGACTCTAGGGCTTCGGCAAATTTCTCCACTGCAAGCTGCTCCCGTCCAGAAAGCGACTGGGCCCAGACTCGAAGCTTTGTCGCCAAATATGCCTCAGGTGAACCTCCTCCAGGCACAAAATATGGTCGCTCTATTACGTCCTTTACGACCATCAGTGCATCATGGATTGCCCGCTCTACCTCATCTACTACTCGTTGCGAGCCTCCGCGGACCAAAAATGTGACTGCCTTTGGATTTTTGCAGCCCTCTACATATGTCCAGTTGTCATCTTCTATCTGCTTTTCCTCTACGTTTTGTGCAGCTCCTAGGTCTTTTTCTGTTAGGTCATTTACGTTTCCGACAATTCTTGCCCCAGTTGCTTTTGCAAGCTTTGCCATGTCGGATTCCTTGATTCGCCGCACTGCCAAAATTCCTGCCTTTGCCAAATAATGCTGGACTATGTCATCTATTCCCTTTTGGCAAAGCACAACGTTTGCGCCGGTGTTCTTTATTTTTTCTACCATTTCTTTGAGAATTTGATTTTCTTCTTCCATGAATGACTTTATTTGGTTTGGAGTCGAGATGTTGATTTTTGCCTCAAACTCTGTTTTCTCAATTTCAAGTGGAGCAGAAACCAGGGCAATTTTTGCATCTTGGATTTTCTTTGGCATGTTGTTGTTTACTATTTCTTTGTCCAATACTATGCCGTTGATCAGCTGGCTATCAGAAATAGAGCCGCCTGTCTTTTTTTCTACTTTAACGTTTGAAATGTTTGCCCTGTAGCCCCCGTCCTTTTCTTCCATTATTGATATGACTGCATCTACTACTATCTTTGCCAGATCAGCTGCTTCCACTGCAACTAGCTTTGTGAGCATAGAGGTTCGAGCAACTTTTTCAAATGTCTGCTTGTCAGAAATGTCTACTTTTTTTGCAATCTCACCCAAAAACGAGATTGCCTTTTTTGCCGCCTTTTTGTAGCCGTCTGCAATGATTACTGGATGAATGTCATTGTCAATTAGTCCTTCTGCCTTTTCTAGAAGAGCGCCTGCAATTACTACTGCAGAAGTTGTGCCGTCGCCTACTTCGGAATCAGTTGCTTTTGCAACCTCGACCATCATTTTTGCCGCAGGATGCTGGACATCAATTTCCTTGAGGATGGTAGCTCCATCATTTGTAATGGTGATATCGCCAATGGAATCAACTAGCATTTTGTCCATGCCTCTGGGGCCAAGACTGGATGCGATGATCTCTGCTATCAGCTTGGCTGCATTTATGTTGTTTTTTTGGGCGTCCTTTCCACGGGATTGCTTGGAGCCCTCCTTTAGGACTATTACTGGAATTCCCTCAGATGTCGTCTGAATTGAGGACATGACATCAAAATGAAAAAAATCGTATTTATGGAATAAAGACAAATCTCAAAGCTGATAATTTGAAGGAATTATCAGAACTGGGAATTGTGTACTGATTGTATATAGATAAATGAGATTTTTCGCTTCATGGCAAGCCAAGCAATATTGGTTGGTATAGCAGTCGGAGTTTTCTTTGCAGGACTAGGAGTGGGATATGCAGTATTTCAGTCCAGTCCTAGCAGTGTAACGCTGACTCGCCAACAAATGATGTCGCAAATGATGTCAGATCCTCAACTCATGAATGAGTGGATGAACCAAATGATGGTAGATCCTCAGGCAATGCAAAAGATGCATGATACCATGATGAACAATCCCGAGCACATGCAGCAAATGCATCAAATGATGATGAATGATCCTACTCATGCAAAACATGATGGGCCAAATGATGATGGATCCGGCAACAGTAAACCAAATGCATCAAATGATGCTACGAGACCCACAACACATGCAACAAATGATGCAAATGATGAACATGACTGGCATGATGGGACCAAACATGATGAATCCAGGAATGGGACAAGGCATGATGAACCAAGGGATGATGGGCTCTGGCATGATGATGAGTCCAATGATGATGGGAACACCAATCACAAAACAGGCTGATGTTCTCAAGACAATTGATAATATCGAAGATCTACTTGACCAAGTTTCCACAAAATACCACGAAGGAGACTCGACTGGTGCACTAGCAACAGCAACAGAGGCATACTTGGAGAATTACGAGTACATTGAAGGCGCAGTTGCAGACAAAGACCCATCTCTAATGGGCAAAGTAGAGCTAATGTTAAGACTTGATCTCAGACACGCAATTAACACAGGCCAATCTGCAGAAGACATCGATTCTACAATAGAATCCATCAAAGAAGAGCTAGGAAACATTAGAAAATTATTCTAGCTCAATTATCATTTTTGATTTTTTTCTATTTCTTATTAACTTGATTTTGGTTGTATTATACCATGAAGTGGCACTTTGAGGATTTTATTTATGGCTCCTTTGATGGCTCGGTAACTACATTTGCTATTGTGGCAGGCGCAATAGGTGCGTCATTGTCTCCAATGATTGTGGTGATTTTGGGCTTTGCTAACTTGTTTGCAGACGGATTTTCAATGGCAGTCGGCAATTATCAGGCGTCAAAGGCGCGAGCAGAATACATCCAAAAAGAGCGAGCGCGCGAAGAATGGGAAATAGAAAACATGGAAGAAACAGAACGCCAGGAGATTCGCGACATTTACGCAAAAAAGGGATTCACAGCAGAACTATTAGAGGAAATAGTAAAGGTAATCACTGCAAGAAAAAAAGTCTGGGTTGATACCATGATGAAAGAAGAGCTAGGCCTAATAGAAGACGGCAGAAGGCCACTTGACACTGCAGCAAGCACCATGTTTGGCTTTGTAATAATTGGAATAATTCCACTGATTCCGTTTTTGTTCATTTATCTTGCTGGAATGCATCTGAATTCTGAAAGCTTTACCTATTCTGTAATATCTACTAGTGTGGCGTTTTTCCTAATTGGTGTAATCAAGGGCAAGATTGTCAAAAAATCGCTAGTAAGATCAGGTCTTGTGACATTGCTTGTGGGTGGAATTGCCGCAACTGCTGCGTATTTGATAGGAAACCTACTTGCACATTTGATCAGCTAACACTTTCATCAAAAATCTTGGTTAGTGCATGAAAGTACATCTTTCTTGTGTCTTCCCTGTTGCAGACAGTGTACAATTTTACAAAATCCGATGCACTGACAATTCCAAGCAACTCATCCTCGTCTAGTACTGGTAATCTTCGTATCTTTCTTGAATACATTAGATCAGCTGCAGTCCAGACTTCATCGTCTGATCTTATGTGAATCAAAGGCGACGACATTACCTGCTTTACCTTGGTGTGAATTGGATATGCATGAGCAGCTATTGTAATTGCAAAATCCCTGTCTGTCATTATTCCGATTGGAGTGTTTTTCTCAGTTACTATTACCGAGCCAACCTTTGCTTTTTCCATCATTTTGGCAGCCTCATTTACGGTAGCAGAAGAATCTACCATTATGAGAGATTTTGTCATGATATCCTTGACTAGGATTGTGGGCTGGGTTTGCGCCATTACATCATAACATAGTTCTCATCTATAATAGATCAAAAGCGAATTATCAACGCTGAAAATCAAAATGGATAATCAACATGTCTTTTTAATTTAGATAAAATACCAGATAACACAGCTTGGCAGAACTCAAAAACATCATGGTAGCACTGGATGGATCAAATTCATCCTCCAAGGCGCTAGATCACGCAATCAATCTTGCAAGGCAAGGCCAGGGAGTGATTACTGGCGTATTTGTTATTCCGCTTTTCTCAGTTAATGTGGCAAAACCAAAGTCAAAGCTTGGCAAGGCACTTGCCGACGCAGGCAAAAAGATTCTAGAGAACGCAAAACTGCGGTGCGCAAAAAACGGCGTACTATTCTATGAGAAAATCCTGTGCGGAAACGAGGGATTCAAGCTGGTCTCTTTTGCGAAAAACAAAAAAGCAGACCTAATTGTGATGGGCTCTCGCGGCCAAAGCAACGTAAAGGAGTTCATCCTAGGCAGTGTTTCTCACTATGTTGTGCACAAGTCCCCAATTCCGGTTCTAATAGTAAAATAGCGAGACATAATGAAGCTGCCAAACCCAGGCTTACGAAGTGCTCTGATAAAAAAGGCAATCACAATCACCCCGCAAACCAGTATTCTTAATGCAATAGAAGTCATTCAAAAATACAGAATTGGGCGTCTTGTAGTAATTGATAAAAAATTCTCTCCAATTGCAATTATTACTGAAAAAGACATAATACGCTCATTGTATCCGTTGGACAGCAAGCCTCTTGGCTCGCTTCGAGTACAAGACTTGATGTCAAAGGGTCTTATCACTGCAAAGAAAAGTGACTCTATCTATCATTGCGCCAAACTAATGAAGCAATACGACATCAGCTCCCTTGTCATACTGAGAGATGACGAATCCATGGAGGGAATCGTTACCAAGACAGATCTTATCTTTAATTTTCTAATCCAGCAATCAGAACAAATCAAAATCTCTCAAATCATGACAGACAAGGTGGTAACTGTCTCTACAGGAGACTCTTTGTTCATAGTCGAAAGCATTCTGATCAACAACAAAATCTCTCGCGTTCCAGTAATGAGAAATCAAAAGCTGGTTGGAATCATAACGTATAGGGATTTTATTCCGGCAAGAATCCCAAACAGACTTGGAACATTTACCGATACTAATGAGCTAAGAGATGTCTGGTATAGTCATATCCCAAGCCAGTTCAATGTGAACCAACTAAACTACACTCTGACATTTAGGGCAGAAGACATTATGAGCAAAAACCCAGTCACAATAGAGCCAACAGATGATATCTCTTTGGCAGCACTTGTCATGTATAGGTACGGAATAAGCGGAATCCCTGTTGTCAAAGCAGGAAGGCTGGTAGGAATCGTCACAAAATCCGACATTGTCTCTGCTTTGGCAAAAGAGGCCTAGGCTTGTATTGACTATCCACATCCATGACAGGCATCACGCAGGAAAACTGTTAGCAGAAAAACTCGAATCACTAGTACAAGGCAAGGACTGCATGGTTCTTGCCATTCCCCGCGGCGGAGTAATTGTTGGGGATGAAATAGCAAGAATTCTTGGATTGCCGCTTGATGTGATAATTGCTAAAAAAATCACCCCTCCGGACTATCCGGAATATGCAATAGGTTCTGTTACATTTGATGGCGTGTTATTCTATGGGCACGATTGGGATCGATACTCTGACGATCCCAGATTTCAGGAGGAAATAAACAAAAAGAAAGCCGAAGTCACAAGGCAAATCCAGGCTTATAGGGGGCACACCAGCTATTCCTTGGAAGGCAAAACAATACTGCTAGTTGATGATGGAATAGCAACAGGTGCCACAGTATCTGTTATACTCAAGTGGCTGGAGAAAAAAAAGACGCGGCAGATAATTTTAGTAACGCCTGTGATACCATACACAACGCACGAGGTAATCAAAAGATTTGGAATCCAGATTGTCGCAATAGAAATACCAATGGAGTTCTCTTCAGTAGGGCAGTTTTATCGCAAGTTTGATCAGATACCGGACCAAATAGTCCAAAACATTTTGCAAAAATACAGAAAATGATTATCTTACAATCAAAACAGGACAGTGCGCAAGCTCAGAAACCTTTCTACTGACGCTTCCAAGTGTTTTGATCTTGCCAATTCCATGCAAGCCCTGACTTCCAATAACTATGAGATCAACTGATTTCTTTTTGGCAACTCGCAGAATTTCTTCTACTATATTTCCATCAATAATGGTTTTGTAGTGGGCTGCAATTCCTTTTGATTTACAATATGCGATTTGCTTCCGCTCCATGTTTTCTGCCTCTCTTTTTGCAGAACTGAGTAGTATTTTTTGCAAGTCTCCCTTGGATACGCTCTTTACTAGTCCCAAAAGTGAGCCTGGGGGAACAACCGGGCTTACACTTACCACGGTGCACAAATAGATAATCCCATTCATGGCCTTGGCTATCTCTATTGCTTGGTCAAGTGATTTTTTAGAGTACTTGGAGCCATCAAAGGGGACTAGTATTTTCTGATACATGGTTATTTTACTATTAGAACCGGTACGCTTGATTTGTGTAATACTGCATTTGAGACGCTTCCTAAGAAAAGCTCAGACACTCGACCTTTTCCTCTTGCGCCAATTACTATGAGATCTGCCTTTTTCTTTTTGGCAATTGCAAGAATCTGCTCAACTGGGCTGCCATATGTTATGGCATAAGAGAACAAAATTCCGTGCTTTGCAGCTCTGAGCTTGGCGTTTTCCATGAATTTGCCTGCCTCCTTTTTTTGATAAATCTTGTAAGGAGCCACAGCTGGCATGAACTCTGCTGGCAAAAACGCAACAGAATGAACTCCTAAAATTGTTGCATGACATGCGCGAGCCACCCCAATTGCCTCATCTAACGCTCTAAAGGAGGTCTTTGATCCGTCCATTGGTACTAGAATTCTTTTAATTTTATTTTCCATGTAGAGTGATTTTTCTATTTTAATTTAAACATCTTGCTTAGATTATCAATGGTAGTAACTGGTCGATTTTCAGCCTTGGTAATCGTGCAGACCGTTTAACTATTTTTTCACGTATTGACATCGTGCAAGATTCGTCTTGCACGCGGGACGGGAATGTAAGGTGTAATAACCTAGACGAACATACTTTGGTATGACGTGTATGCATTCTCGTCTTTTTCAGTTTTAAAAATCTGCTAAATTGTTAAATGCATTTTTTGTGTGAACTAGTTGATGCAAAAATGAAAGGCCCTTTCTCACAAATTCTTGTTTGCTGTGACGGCTCAAAATACTCTGAAAAGGCAATACGAACTGCCTGCGACATGGCAAAGTCGTATGACGCCGGGCTTACCCTTATCCATGTAATTGACAAGACCAGAAAATCCGATATTTTGGCAGGCTCTGAATATACTGAGATTCTTCGCAAATATGCAAAGGAGGTAATAGAAAGGGCGCAAAAAATAACAGATCAGGAGGGAGTCAAATCCAAAATAATGACAAAGGAAGGAAACGTTGCAGGCGAAATTGTCAAATATTCAAAGGAATCCAAGACCGACCTGATCGTAATTGGCAGCAAAGGCCTAGGTGCAGTTGTAAAGTTCCTCTTGGGTTCTATTTCTTCAAAAATTGCAAATCACTCACTGTGTTCGGTTTTGATTGTAAAATAGGTATCAAGTCTGATAATCAAGTCTTGATTTTATTAAAAAAACTACACAAACACAAGCGTGTCGTCAATTCCTGACAAAGTAAAGCAGTTAATTGCAAAAGAAAAAATTCTCGTCGTTGGTACATCTCATCGAGGAATTGCAAATGTTTCTCCGAGAACTGCATTTCATGTTGACCAAAATGGTGCAATTTACTGGCTTGAAATATTTCAACACAAAACATTTCGAAATGTATCAAAAAATTCCTGGTGCAGCATAGCGATATTTGACAAGAAAAAACTGATTGGCTATCAGCTAAAGGGCAAAGCAGCTCTTGTCACTGACAGAAAAATAAAATCGCAAATGACCATGACCATAATCGACAGACTGACTAGATTGCACAGGCAAAGAATCCTAAGGCAGGCAAAAAACCGACGCCCAAACATTGTCAAGTTTTCTGCAAAACTTGTTTTTTCTCTGAACCCAAACGAGCTTGCAGACTCGCCAGTTATGGTTGACGCAAACAACGAATCGCTAAGGGCAGCTGACTTGCAATGGTAATATGATACAATGAGCATGCATCATACGGCGTCTTGCATTTTTTGTGACAATCCAAGACCAATTTACGCAGACAAAAAGCAATGGCTAATCCATCTTGCAGGACACAGAGAGAAAATAATTGCATATGTGGTGGATAATTTTGAGAAATGTCCTCTTGGTGCGTATCCAAGGCTAATCAAGAACAAGACAGAATATGCAGGGCACCTCAAGTGGTCACACACAAAAAAGGAACTGCTTGACTGGACATACCGTAATCTAATTGAAAACCAGATCTCTGTTTTGCCCTAGCTGAGTCTTTTGTAGATTGTTTTGAATTCTTCTGCTAGAGTGTATGCCACGTTTTGTAGATGAGTTATCTCTATCATGCTTGTTTTTCCTCGAGCAATCTGTCGAATCAATGTCATGCATTGATGAATCTTGTTGTGGCCATCCTCAACAGCATCGTTTGGGCCTTCGGGCGTTGTTATAAAATGAAAGCACTCATTAAAGTCAAGACAAAACTTGAGAATTATCTGCTCCCAGCTTGGTGACGTAGTCGGAATTCCCATCCCCTTTGCAAGCTCCTTGAATTCGTTGCTCCTGTCTATTAGGAGCATGTTCAGGGATTCTTTTGCCTTTTTTGCCTCAAACTCGTAAAGATTTTCCAGTATTCCCAACTTTAGTGGTTATGCAACATTACTATTTAACAGATCAGAGAAAAACCAAACCTGATTTTGCTAATTCAGTTCTGATAATCATGTTCTGATCTTTTAAGTAGCAGACTGGAATTTCTGCTCATGTCAGAACTAGTTCGAGACGTGATGAAAAAAAACGTCATCTCTATTGATTCTTCCATGACTGTTCAGGATGCTGCAAAAATGATGGATGACGCATCAATTGGCGCAATAGTGGTGCTGGAAAATGGAATTGTCACCGGAATAATAACAGAGCGCGACATGACTAGGAGGGTAGTTGCAAAGGGAAAACCATACACAACTAGCGTCAAGGATGTAATGTCGTCTCCGGTGGTTGTAGTAAATCCAGACGACTCTGTCTGGGACGCAGCACAGCTTATGAAAACAAGAAAGATTCACCGAATGCCAGCTGTTCAAAACAATGTTCTAGTCGGAATGATCACGACCTCTGACATTGTTAGATTGTGCAGCGCAGGCTCTGATTCGGAGATGCGAAGAATAACTGAACAAATACTATTGCGAATGAAGCCGCAATAATTAGTGTGCCTCGTAGGGCATTCCGTGCTCAAATCTGTCCCATGGATACACAATGTATTCTGTGTCTCGCGTCAGCTCTGCATAGACTAGCTGCTTTGGATAGTCTTTTCTTCTTGCGTATATTGTAGCAAAGACCAACTCGTCTGGGTTTTCCGCCCTTTGTATTATTTTTCTAAATGTCTCACCGGAATCATAGATGTCATCTACAAAAAGCGAGTCTTCTGGTATCGACTCGCCATCGACTAGAATTTGTTTTATTCCTAGCCTGTCTGCTACCAGCCTTGCCGGAACTAGTCCTCCCCTACTGATAGTGGAGATTGTCTTGAATTTTTTTTCTTGTAGCTTTGATACTAGCTTTGCAGTTGCAGATTCTATCTCGCTCCAGTTTTTGTAGTCGTATACTTTGTCCAATGAAATGTAATTTGCATGATATGATTATGACCTTGTCGGTTAATTCTCAGGACTGAAACTCATGCCTGATAATCTGGCTTGAGATTTATGTAATTTTGATTGTGAATGGTATTGTTGTTTGCACCAAAGAAAATCCTGGTACCGCTTGATGGCTCTGATAACTCGTTTAGGGCACTAGATGCCGCAATATTTCTTGCAAAAAAGTCTGGAGCCGAGCTTACCATAATGTATTCGGTTTCTGTCTTTCCAAGCATAGAGGTCCAGACAATAGATCCTATCAAGTGCCAAATCGAGGAGCGCAAATTTGCCGAATCCGTGCTAAAAAAGGCAGAACTAGTCTGCAGAAAAAACAATGTTTATCCAAGCAAAATCATCGCAAACGGCACGCCTGGCTATATGATACTAAAGTACGCCAAAAGCAACAAAATTGATCTAATTGTGATTGGCTCGCGTGGACGCAGCGCAGTAAGGGAGGTCTTTTTGGGAAGCGTATCGAATTATGTCTTGCACAAATCCCCCGTACCAGTGTTGTTAGTCAAGTGAGCACAACTGATTTAAGATAATTTGGTGTAAATAAAACCATGAAACTCAAAAACAAAATCGCAATAATTACGGGCGCATCAAGCGACATTGGCGCAGACATGTCCAAAAGATTTGCAGAAGAAGGCGCTACAGTTGTAATGCTTGGGCGCAACCTAAAATCCCTGGAAAAGGCCCGCGCATCAATTAATGGAAATGCCGTATCGATGGCGTGCGATATTATGAACAATTCTCAGGTTCTCAGCACAATAGACCAAGTAGTAGGCCAGTACGGTAAAATCGACATCCTAGTCAATAATGCCGCAAAAATAAACGACGCAATTCATTTTCATCAAATGAAGGACTCGGACATTTCCGATCTCATAAACACAAACATCCTAGGAACACTGAACATCACTAAAGCAGCCATATCCAAAATGCTTGACAACAAGAGCGGCTCTATCATAAATATCGGCTCTATATCCAGTGAGCGTGCAATCCCACGGGTTCATCTGGCGGTATATTCAGCTACCAAGGCGGCAGTTTCCATGTTTACAAAATCCATTGCAGTTGAATATGCAAGAAAAAACATTCGATGCAATTGCCTAAATCTTGGAATCATAAATGCAGGCATGATCAAGCCGTACCTCGAAGACCCACAGGCACGCAAAGTACTCGAAGAGCGCCAACCACTAAACAAAATTGGTGATCCAGAAGATGTCTCCAAGGCAGCAATATTTCTGGCGTCAGATGATGCCAGGTGGATTACTGGAACCATACTGAACATAGATGGCGGAAAATCTGCATCTGAAGGATAGTAATTATCGAAGCTGAACTTCACCTTTTGATGTTATAATCTAGTTTTCCAATGTTTATTTATTGAATAATAAAATTGCATTCTTTTCTATCTTTGTAGTATTTTTGTTTGCCGCAAATCTTGCACATGCTGAATCTGTGCCCGACTGGGTCAAAAACACTGCAAAATTCTGGACAGAAGGCAAGATAACTGACACGGAATTTCTCAATGCTATTAAATTCCTAATAGAGAAAAACATAATTCAAGTAGAAGCAAAGCCTGCAGCCAAACCTGCATCTGGTGTTGCAAATGTAGTGATTCCAAATGGCAACGCAGAGGTAGGCAATGCGGGATTTTACATTCCATTGAACTTGCAGGTAACAAGCGGAACAACAGTGGTGTGGATAAACGATGACAACATTCATCATACCGTCCAAAGCCAGGACGAAAAGGGAAATGTCGTGTCACTCTTTAACAGCAAGGCCCTAAAGACTGGTGAGCGCTTTGCGTACAAGTTTACAGAGTCTGGTGTGTATCATTATTTCTGCACAATACACCCGTGGCGAGTGGGACTAGTAACTGTATACTAGGCAACAGCCTTTACAATATCTGATTTTGTTATTATTCCGCACAAAAGCGACTTTTTGAGAACTGGCAAGCCGCTGATTCCATTTCGTATCATGATTAATACTGCAGAGGAGACTTGGTCGTCGGAATTTATTGTGACTGGGTTTGGGGTCATGATATCTTCTGCCCTAAATGACAAAATGTAGGATAATTGATTCATCCTGAATTCGTCTGGATTTGGGTTTAGCTGGTATTTTTCCACTTCCTTTGGGTCTGCAAAGTCCCTGATCCACTTGGGCATCTTTGCTGGAATAAAGTCGCGATTTGTTATGATTCCAACTGGCTTTTTGTTGCGCTGTACGACTATTCTAGAGATTTTGTGTTTTACTAGGAGGCTTTCCACCAGTAATAACGAGTCGGCAGGCATTACTGTTATGACGTCACTGGTCATTATGTCTGAGACATGTAGTGGTTCTGCTGACTGGGTCAAAAACACGGACGCAAGGTCTGTCTTTGTTATGATTCCGGCCAATCTGTTTTTTTCTAGGACCAAAACAGAGCTTATCTTGTGTGACTGCATCAGTCTGGCGCAATCAATAATTGTGTTATTTTTTGTTATTGTGATCAAGTCTTTTGACATAAAGTCGCGAACCAGAATTTTGCTTACTTGCTTTCCACTAAACTTGTAGATTGCCCTAACAAAGTCTTTTTCCGTTATGATGCCAACTGGTTCTTTGTTTTTATCCAAAACTGGTAGCCGCCCAACTCGGTGCTTTAGCAAAACTTCGCGCGCCTCAAGCAGGGTCATACCATCAGTTACAGTTACTGCATTTCTGATTACTTGGGTTATGCTTGGGTTTTTCAGCTTCACTGGTATTTGGTTGTCTTACAGTTTTTTAAATATAGATACAAGAATCTCACCGCTGAATATCAGAGATGGAAATTGTATCATTTGTTTAATTTGTGATTTGCTGGGAGCAATTTCATGAGCCTAGATGTAATCCATGATCACTTTTCGCAAATAATGCAAAAAAAGATTGATTCCTTAATTGAAAAACCCCTAGTAATACAGCCGGACTCGACTGTCTCTGAGGCAATCAATGCTATAATACACAACAATTCCTTTGATGCGTTTTGCAGGGAAAAACACGTAACGCTAAACGTAAACACGCGGGATTTGCTTCTGGGAAAAGACATTGCACACATGAAGGTAAGGTCGTTTCTGCATCCAATTTCGAGCCTGCAAAAGGGCGATACCATAGAAAAGGCAGTAAATATTCTGACCCATAACAGAATTCGCTCAGCGCCGGTAGTGGAAAACGATGAGCTCATTGGTGTTGTATATGCAAGAGACATACTCAAGCTAGTGGCAGGCCTTGACAACAAGTGGATAAAGGCAAACCAGATTTTTACAGCAAATCCTCTGGTAATAGAAAACAGCACGTTATTGAGCACGGCAAGAATGTTGATGAGCAACAAAAGACTGGATCACCTACCAGTGGTAAAAAAGGACAAGATTTCCCAAGTTCTTACATCGCATCACATGCTGTATACTATACTTCCATCGGAACGAGTGGGAAAGGCAGACATTGGATCTAAAAAAATAAACAGACTGGAATCTCCTGTTGGCAATCTTGGCACAAACAAGATGGCAAGCTGTGCACCGATGGATGACCTAAACAAAATATTGGATGAAATGCTTCATGCAGACACGACATTTTGTCTTGTGTCATTGTGGGACCAGCTTCAAGGAATCATAACGTATAGGGACATTTTGAACTTGCTTAGCACAAGGGTCAAAAGCAAAATTCCGCTCTTTATTGTAGGAATGCCAAAGGAAGACAATTCTGGAATAATTGCGGAAAAATTCACAAAGACACTGGAGAAACTCCAGCGAGTCTATCCAGATGTGCAAGAGGCCAAAGTTTATGTAAAAAAGCACCACGGCACTGGAAGCAGATACAACTATGATGTCTCTACAACAATCATAACACCACATCAAAGGTACATGTTTTCAAGGACTGGATATGATCTGAGCAAAGTCTTTGATGAAATCTCTGGCAGGCTGATGCGCTTGCTCTCAAAGAGGGCAAAAAAACGCTACAAGCTTAGCGTCAGAAAAATAACACCATGACGGCAAAAAGGCCTATAAACAAAGTCCTACTTCTCGGCTTTCCAGGAAACGGCCTAATAGGCACATTTACCATATCATACCTGATATCACACCTAAAAATGAGGCTAGTTGGCGATATCAGCCACCCAGACTTGCCGCCAACACTATTTGTGGAAAACGGCGAGATTCTCAGCCCAATTCGAATTTATCGCAAAGACAACATTTACGCAATAATATCTGACATTCCAATTTTTCCCGAAGTAGCAGTCGAGTTTGTCTCATCTGTTGCCCAATTTTGCAAAAAAAATAAAATCGGCAAAGTAATTGTGCCAAGCGGGGTAGACACACAAAGCACCGACTCCAAGGACGCAAAAACATACGGCCTTGCAACTGACGTATCATTTGAGAAACTAATGTATGAAAATGACATGCCCAAGTTTTTGGCAGGCTCTATTATAGGAACAGACGCAACCGTGATTTTGACTTTTAGAAACTATGGGATTCCCCTTTTGGTATTGTACACGTCATGC
>Ga0194120_10000820_pt1 | contig 58310 bp, 59 predicted proteins | sample TA2MahCa65mmetaG_FD_148642 | JGI IMG/M metagenome (GOLD analysis project Ga0194120, IMG submission 148642) | Freshwater microbial communities from Lake Tanganyika, Tanzania - TA2015019 Mahale Deep Cast 65m | ecosystem: Environmental > Aquatic > Freshwater > Lake | place: Tanzania: Lake... | reverse complement strand
TCTCCATCGCCTCGATCACGCGGCGTGCTTTGGTTACTTCCGCCTCGCTCGGGCTGAACAGGGTGTTGGCGAGATCGATCTGCGTCGGGTGGATCGCCCACTTGCCTTCGCAGCCGAGCACCGCGGCGCGCTTGGCCTGAGCGGCATAACCGTCCAGGTCCTGAATATCGCCGAACGGGCCGTCGATCGGACGCAACCCGTTGGCCCGCGCCGCGACCACGAGGCGCGAAATCGGATAATGCCACATGTCGCCCCAATGGACGTCGCGTTTCTTGGCCGCGTCCGGATCGGTCAGCACGGCGTAGTCGGCGTTGGGCCCGCCGATATTGACGGTGCGCGCGCGGGTCGAAGCGGCGTAGTCGGCGACGCCGAAATGGAGCGATTCGTTGCGTCGGCTCGCCGCCGCGATGGCGTTGATGTTCTGCATGCCAAGCGCGGTCTCGATGATCAACTCGAAACCGATTCGTTTTCTGACCTTGGTCGCGGCCTCAACCTGTGTCACCAACATGTCGACCGCATAGACATCGGCGGCGGTCCCGACCTTCGGGATCATGATCAGGTCGAGCTTGCCGGGTGCCTTTTCCAGCACGTCGACCACGTCGCGGTACATGTAATGCGTATCGAGGCCGTTGATGCGCATCGACAAGGTTTTCCCCGACCAGTCGAGGTCGTTGAGCGCCTGGATGATGTTCTTGCGCGCCTGTTCCTTGTCGTCGGGGGCGACCGCGTCCTCGAGGTCGAGAAAGATCACGTCGGCGGCGCTCGCCGGCGCCTTTTCGAGAAACCGCGCGTTCGATCCCGGCACCGCCAATTCGCTGCGGTTGAGCCGCGCCGGACATTGTTCGACAAGGGTGAAACTCATGGGGGCTGCTCCTGGTTTGCGGCGCGGAAAATGCCGCACGCGGCGCGTCATTGCAAGCCGCGATCGCCTAACGCTGCCTTGTCACCCGACCTACCCGCGATTAGGGTCTGACCCCCGCCGAGCGAGCGCCACCCCGAACGGGTGGGAATCTCGCGGTCGGATGCCGCAGAAGTTTTTCTCCGAGGAGTCCTCGTCATGTCCCGCAAGCCCGTCGTCCTGGTCTGCCGCAAGTTGCCCGACGAAGTCGAGGCGCGGCTTTCGCGCGATTACGCGCCGCGCTTCAATCCTTCGGACCGGGTCTATTCCGGCGACGAATTGGTCCGGCTTGCCGAGGGTGCCGAGATCATTCTCGCCTGCCATTCGGAAATTTTTTCGGCGGACGTAATCGGGCGCCTGCCCGCCTCGGTCAAGGCGATCGCCAATTTCTCGGTCGGCTACGACCATGTCGACGTCAAGGCGGCGAAAGCGCGCGGCCTGATCGTCACCAACACCCCCGGCGTGCTCAACGACGCGACCGCCGAAATCGCCATGCTGCTGATGCTCGGCGCCGCCCGGCGCGCGGCCGAGGGCGAGCGAATCATGCGGAGGGGCGAGTGGCGGGAATGGAGCCCCGCCTTCATGGTCGGGACTCAGGTCACCGGCAAGATCCTCGGCATTCTCGGCATGGGCCGGGTCGGGCGGATTTTCGCCAAGCGCGCGCGCGGTTTCGAGATGAAAATCCATTATTTTAATCGCCATCGCCTGCCGTCCGAGCAGGAAGAAGGTGCCGTCTACCATACGCGCGTGGAAGACCTTCTGCCCCACGCCCAGTTTCTGTCCATCCACTGCCCGGCGACCCCGGAGACGCGCGGGCTCGTGAACGCCGAACGGCTGGCGCTGCTGCCCAAGGGCGCGATCGTGATCAACACCGCGCGCGGCGCCGTCGTCGACGACGAAGCCCTGATCGCCGCCCTGAAATCGGGCCACATCGCCGCCGCCGGGCTCGATGTCTTCAACAACGAGCCCCGCTTCCATCCCGGTTACGCCGAGCTTTGGAATACTTTCCTTCTACCGCACATCGGCAGCGCCACCCGGGAAACCCGCAACGCGATGGGATTCAAGGCCCTCGACAACATGGACGCCATCGTCGCCGGGCGCGAACCCACGGACCGGGTTGTGTAATCCCCCTTCATCAGAGCCCGCTGATGTAATCCTTCGACGGCATTTGCATTGCATCCAAAGAGCCCGAAACCTCTTGCGATGGCGTGGCAAATGGCCGAAAGTACGCCCCCAACGACCGCCGCTTTGCGGGCGTTTCAGAAGGCCCGGAAGGCGCGTCAAGCTGCACCAAAGGGCTCTATCCTTGCCCGTTCCGGGCAACCATCGACAACTGGGAGGAATGGATATGACCAAGATCGACAAAAACTATTCTCGCCGCAAGTTCCTGCGCGCGGGCGCCGTTGCTGCGGGCGCGACCGCCGCGACCATCGCGATGCCCAACGTCAGCCGCGCGCAGACCGCGGTTTTCAAGATGCAGGGCTCGTGGGGCGCCAAGGACGTGTTCAACGAAATGGCAGAGGACTACGTCAAGCGCGTCAACGAGATGGGCGGCGGCCGGCTCAAGATCGACTATCTGGTCGGCGGCTCGGTCGTGCATCCCTTCCAGGTGTTCGACGGCGTCCATGGCGGCCAGATCGACGCGGCTCACACCGTGACGGTCTACTGGTACGGCAAGCACAAGGCCGCCTCGCTGTTCGGCACCGGCCCTGTGTTCGGCTTCAACGCCAACGAAGGCCTCGGCTGGATCCACAACGGCGGCGGCAAGGAGCTGTTCGACGAGCTCCAGACCCAGATCATGAAGGTCAACATCAAGAGCTTCTTCGCCATGCCGATGCCGACGCAGCCGCTCGGCTGGTTCAAGAAGCCGGTGAAAAGCATGGCCGACATGAAGGGCCTCAAGTACCGCACCGTCGGCCTCGCCGCCGATCTGATGCAGGCCATGGGCCTGGCGGTCGCGCAGCTTCCGGGCGGTGAAATCGTGCCGGCCATGGAAAAGGGCGTGATCGACGCGTTCGAGTTCAACAACCCGACCTCGGACCGCCGCTTCGGCGCCCAGGACGTCGCTAAGAACTACATGATGGGCAGCCACCATCAGGCGACCGAGTACTTCGAACTCATGTTCAACAGGACCAAGTACAACGCCCTGCCGAAGGAACATCAAGCGATCCTGCAGTACGGCGCCGAAGCCATTTCTTCCGCCAACGAGTGGAAGGGTATGGACTACTATTCGAAGGATCTGGTCGAACTACGCGAAAAGGACAAAGTCAACGTGCTGCGCACGCCCAAGGACGTGTTCGACGCCCAGATCAAGGCCTGGGATGGTCTGATCGCCGTCCTCGAAAAGGACCCGTTCATGAAGAAGGTCATGGAGTCGCAGAAGGCGTGGACCAAGCGAGTGGTGTACTACAACATGTTCAACGCCACCGACTACCGCGGCGCCTACGAGCATCACTTCGGCAAGCTGGCGCTGTAACCGGTCCTCGTCACGTAACGTCATCGGCTTGTTCACGGGAAGGGCGGCGCAGGCTTGCGCCGCCCGACCTGCGAAGAGCCCCGTGCATAGGATAAGGGCGACCTAAGCCACCGTTCGGGCAGACATGACCAAATTTCTTTTCTTTATCGATTCCCTTAGCACCTGGGTCGGCAAGGCATTCGCCTGGCTGCTCCTGCTGCTCACCTTCGGCGTCGGCTACGAAGTGTTTGTGCGCTATGTCCTGAACGCGCCGACCACCTGGGCGTTCGACGTCAGCTACATCGCCTATGGCGCCATGTTCCTGATGGCCGGCGCCTACACGCTGTCGCGCAACGGCCACGTCCGCGCCGACATGCTCTACCGGCTGTGGCCGCCGCGCGTGCAGGCGCTTATGGACCTTTCGCTGTATATCTTGTTCTTCTTGCCGGCGGTCGCGGCGTTCATTTATTCCGGCTGGAATTACGCGGAAATGTCGATCCGGTTCCGCGAAGTCAGCATCTTCAGCCCGGCCGGCGTGCCGGTCTTTCCCTTGAAGACCTTGATCCCACTCACCGGCGTGTTCCTGCTGCTGCAAGGGATCGCCGAGATCATCCGCTGCATTATTTGCATCCGCCAGAACGGCTGGCCGCAGCGGCTGCATGACGTCGAGGAAATGGAAAGCATTATCCTGCGCGAGCAGCAATACCTCAAGGAACACGGCGAGGCGGCGTCGCCCGGCCGGAAGGGAGCCTAACGATGACCGATCCTCAGGTCGGCATGTTGATGCTGTTTCTGTTCATTTTCGTCATCGTTTTGGGCTTCCCGATCGCATTCTCGCTGATGGCCATGGGCGTCGGATTCGGCTTCTATGCCTTCTTCGTACCCGCCCAGGAATTCGCCCAGAACCGGATCTTCACCTTGTTGGTGCAAAAGACCTTCGAGGTCACGTCCAACGACGTGCTGACGGCGGTGCCGCTGTTCCTGCTCATGGGTTATATCGTCGAGCGAGCAAACATCCTCGATCGCCTGTTCCACGCATTGCAGATCGCGGCCAGGAACATTCCGGGTTCCCTCGCCGTCGCCACCATGGTGACCTGCGCCTTGTTCGCGACCGCAACCGGCATCGTCGGCGCGGTCGTGACGTTGATGGGGCTGCTCGCGTTTCCGGCGATGCTGCGCGCCGGCTACAACACCAAGCTCGCCGCCGGCGTGGTGTGCGCGGGCGGCTGTCTCGGCATCCTGATTCCACCCAGTATTTTGCTGATCGTGTACGCCGCCATGGCCGGCGTTTCGGCGGTTAAGCTCTACGCGGGCGCGTTCTTTCCCGGATTCATGCTCGCCGCATTTTATATCCTGTATATCATCGTCCGCGCCGTTCTCAATCCGGCGCTATGCCCCAAGCTGCCTCCGTCGGAAACCCAAGCGTCCGTGACGCAAATATTTTTGGAACTTTTGACATCCTTTTTCCCGCTCGCGATCCTGATCTTGTCGGTGCTCGGCGCGATCCTGTTCGGACTGGCGACGCCCTCCGAAGCGGCGGCGGGCGGCGCGCTGGCCAGCATAGCGCTCGCCGCCGGATACCGCTCGTTCAATTTCCAGATGCTGAAGGAATCGGTCTATCTGACGACGCGTTCGACGGCGATGATCTGCTATCTGTTCATCGGGTCGTGGACGTTTTCCGCCGTGTTCTCGGTGCTAGGCGGGCATCACGTGATCGAGAGTTTCATTCTCGGTCTCGATATGACCCCGGTCCAGTTCCTGATTCTCGCCCAGATCATCATCTTTCTGCTCGGCTGGCCGCTGGAGTGGACGGAAATCATCATCATCTTCGTGCCGATCTTCCTGCCCCTGTTGAAGCATTTCGACATCGATCCGATCTTCTTCGGCATCCTGGTCGCGCTTAACCTCCAGACGTCGTTCAACACGCCGCCGATGGCGATGGCGGCATTCTACCTCAAGGGCGTAGCACCACCGCATGTGAAACTGACCGACATCTTCAACGGTTCGTTGCCTTTCGTGTTCATGGTCTTCCTGAGCATGGTCCTGATCTACATCTTCCCGCAGATCGTGCTCTGGCTGCCGGATTATCTCTACACGCCGAAGTGAGGACCCCGTTCCGGCGATGAACCCGCACGAGCTGTCGCTGGCGCAGGCCGCGCTCGAGATTCGCGAGGGGCGCCTGAAGTCCGCCGAACTGGTGCGATCCTGTCTCGATCGCATCGCGGCGGTCGACAAGGACGTCCAGGCCTGGCGGTGCCTCGATCCCGAACACGCCATGCGCCAGGCGGAAGAGCTCGATTCCCGCCGCTCCCGGGGACAAGCCGTCGGTCGGCTCCACGGCATTCCGGTCGGAATCAAGGACCTGTTCGACACCGCCGACTATCCGACCGAGTACGGCTCGCCCATCTACGCCGGTCACGCGCCGCGACGCGACGCCGCCTGCGTGGCCAGCTTGCGCGCGGCCGGCGCGGTGATCCTGGGCAAGACCGTGACCACCGAGTTCGCCTATTTCTTTCCCGGCAAGACCCGCAATCCGCACGATCCCAAGCGCACCCCCGGCGGCTCCTCGAGCGGATCGGCGGCGGCCGTCGCCGCAATAATGGTGCCGGGCGCGATCGGCACGCAGACCAACGGCTCGGTGATCCGGCCGGCGTCCTATTGCGGCGTGGTCGGCTTCAAGCCGACACATGGGTTGATCCCGCGCACCGGCGCGTTCCTCCTTTCCCGTACCCTCGATCACGTTGGCACCTTTGCTCGCACGATCGAGGACGCGGCGCTGCTGGCCGAGATCATGGCCGGCCACGACGAAGACGATCCCGACACCCGTTCGGTCGCGATCCCACCGCTCGCGCAGACGGCCGCGGAAAACCCGCCGCTCCCTCCCCGCTTCGCGTTCGTCAAGACGCCGGTCTGGAACCAAGCCGAGCCGACGACGCATGCCGCCTTCGCCGAACTGGTGAACGCGCTCGGCGACGCTACGGGTGAGGTGGAGTTGCCTATGATCGCGCGGGAAATCGTCGCCATGCACCAGATCGTCATGGACGTGGAAATGGCCCGCAATCTGCACCGCGAATACGAGAAAGCGCGCGATAAATTAAGCCGGCAGATGCGGGAACTGCTCGAGCGCGGGCGCAAGCACCTGGCATTCGACTACCGCCGGGCGGTCGACATGATCGAGCCGATCAACGCCACGGTCGACGCCGTATTCGACGAATACGACGCCATTTTGACGCCTGCGACCACCGGCGAGGCGCCGGTCGGCCTGGACGCAACCGGCAGCCCGGTTTTCTGCACGATTTGGACTTATCTCGGCTTGCCCGCCGTGACCTTGCCGCTGCTCACCGGTCCGAACGGACTGCCGGTCGGCGTCCAACTCGTCGGCCGACGCGGTAACGACGCCCGGCTGCTCAGAACCGCCCGTTGGCTCGCCGCGACGCTGTCGGGCAAGCGCCCGGGCACGAAGTCGAAATCCGCAAAACCGAAGAAAGGCAGAACCCCATGACTCTCCTGATCTCCGGCATCATCGGCGCGATCCTGATGATCGCATTTCTCGGTTTCATGGCGGCCTGGGTCAAGGCCCCCCCGCTGGTCACCATCATCCTGATCGTCGTCGCTTTGATGGTTTTCGATCTCTATAAAGAAATCCGTGCCAGCCGTGATAACAACGCTTAAGGGCCGCTCCGGATCCTTGCGTGCCCTCGACTATCCGCGCTTGCGCGCGAGCGGATGGCTTGCCGCCACCAACGCCTTGAGGCGATCCTCCAGCACGTGGGTGTAAATCTGGGTCGTGGCGATGTCCGCGTGCCCAAGCATTTGCTGAAGCGCGCGCAAATCCGCCCCGCGCGCGAGCATGTGACTGGCAAACGAATGCCGGAGAACGTGCGGGGATACCCGTCGGGGGGCGACGCCGGCCTCGACCGCCAATTCCTTGAGCAGCTGCTGGAACCGCGCGCGGGTCAGATGCCCCCCCTTGCCGCGCGACGGAAACAGCCATGGGCTCTCGCGCTCGCCCCGCCGACCCTTGACCGTGCGCCCCGGAAGAAACTGCTCGCGCACTTTTTTCCAGTCCCCGAGCGCGGCCTCGGCGGGGTCGCTTAACGGCACCATACGTTCTTTGCCGCCCTTGCCGCGTACGATCAGCATGCGGCCCGCGCGCGGCAGTGCCGAGAGCGGCAATGCGACCAGTTCGGAAACGCGCAAGCCCGTCGCGTACAACACCTCAAGCAGGGCAACCAACCGGATTCCCTCCGCTCCTCCCCGCGCGCGGGCGGCGTCCAGCAACTTGTCGACCTCTACTTCGCTCAGGTACTTGGGCAACGGCCGCGACGCACGTGGGCCTTCCAGGGCCGCGGTCGGGTCGTCGCCGCGCAGCCTCTCGCCATGGAGAAAGCGAAAGAATCGGCGCAGCGCCGACAAGCGGCGCGCCGACGTGGCTGCGCTCATGCCCGTTTGCGCCAAGCGGGCGAGATAATCGCGCAAAAGCCGCGCGTCGGCATCCTCGGCCTTGTTCCCGCGCTTGGCGGCGAAGGCGGCAAAATCCGAAAGATCGCGGCGGTAGGAGTCGATAGTGTTGGCGGCCGCGCCACGCTCGGCCGCGAGCATTTCGAGAAACGTTTCCAGATGCCGGGATTCGCCTTCACGTCCGAATGTGGTCCGGCGGGCCTCTCCGCCGGAACCTCGGCGAAGGCGGGTCACAGGCCGAGCGCCACTGCCGCCTCGAGGGCGAGCGCGCGCGCCTCGGCTTTGAACCCGGCGGTATCCAGCGCCCGTAGCGTGCGGGTGAGCGTGAAAGGACCGGCCTGCGCCGGCCCGCCTTCGCCTAGCGCCAACAGGGCGAGCAGCACGGTTTCGCCGATCCGGCGTTCGCGCGCCGCCGATTCCAGCCGTGCCCACAACGCCGGGCTCGCCACCGGCACGGGCGTGCGCTCGGCCGTCTGCAACAGCAGGTCCCAAGTCGCGGGCGGCACCGGCTCGACCATCAGGTCGTAGAGACTAAAGAACATTTCCGCAAGAACGCGGGCATTATCGCGGCCCTTGGCCGTTTCCCACCACTTGGCGAGATCGGCCGCCTGGAACCCCTGTCCCTCGACCGAGCCTGCGAGCTTGGCGAGCGGAACAAGCGACGCCAACGCGCTCGCCGCATCCTTGTCGACGTGGGACGCACCGCGCAGGACGGCGAACCAGCCGCGTGCGGCCTCGGCGTCGCCCGCGAACAGCGACGCGCGCGCAGCTTCGGGCGCGAGCCACAGCAGGTCGGCCGACGCCGGAATCCGCTTCAGCACCGGCATGAATACGCGCACCGCCGACGGATAGCGCCCGCCGCGCCGGGCGAGCGCCAGCGCCTTGGTCACCGGTTCGGCCTGCGCCGCCGGCACGGTTTGGATCATGGCGGTGCGGTAGAGCAGTGCCCGGCTCAAGGGACCGCTCTCGGCTTCGGCCTTGCTCAGCGGATTGGCGAGGTCTTGTTCGGTGAAGGAGACACCCATGTAGAGCTGGCGGAGCGCCTCGGTTGGCAGCGCGCCCGCCGTTTCCGCGCGCTCGGCGGCATCGAGCCGCACGTCGATGGGCGCGTTGGGGCTGATGGAAATGGTCCTGAGCACCCCCGGACTGGTGACGCTGAGAACATCCTTGGGCAATTGCACGTTGGCGGCACGCGCCATGGCGATGTGCAACGGTGTCGGGTTGCGTAGCGACGCGAGCGGCGTAGGCGCCGCACCGGCAAAGCGGTCCATGATCTGGGTGAAGACGGCGTCTTCCTCGCCCATTTCTCGGAGCAGCGCGGACGCAAGCTGAGCCTTGCCCACCTCGCCTGCCAGCGCTTGGCAGAAGGCGAATGCCTTGAGCCAGTAAGAATCGCGCCCCTCGCGCACTTGGCCGGCGGCGGTTGCGCACGCGCGCGCATTATCGTTGCCGAGAAAGCGTACGTCGGTTTCCAGCCGGAGAAGAGCGGGATTGTTGGCGCGACCCGGTATCGCTTCCAACAACGCCGTCACCCCCGCTTGGTCGCCCATGGCGGCGAGAAGTCGCGTACGTTCGACGATCAGGCTCCCGCCTTCCGTCGGCCCTTCCGGCGCCGCCGCCGGCGTCAACAACAGCCGTCGCATCAGGCCGCGCATCGCCGGCGAAACCACGTTGACCGGAAGCTTCGGCAGCAAGGAGTCGACCAACGATCTGGGGGTACCTTTCCACATCTGCGCGCCGAGACCGCCGTCGGCGTCGGCCAGCGTGCCGGCGCTGTCGAAATTGAGGCTGGTGAGCTTATCGACCTGCACTTCGGGCCCGACCAAGGCCGCGGGCGGCTGGACGCGCTCGCCGCCGCCGTCCGCCCCAGCCGGGGCCGGTACGGACGGCGGCGGCGATCCGGTCGCCGACGGGGGAATCAGGCGCACAGGCCCCTCCTGCGCGCCGACGGAGAATGCGGACGCGAGCGACATGAGCGCGAGCACCGCGACGAGGTGGCCCGGCCGCGCGCGTCGGAAATTTGCGTTAACGCGGAAAGCGTTCATCGGGGATGACTTTCTCGACCTTGGCCTTCGGCGCCGGAATTTCCCAGGTTGCCAGAAAAACTCCACCGCCCACCAGCACCAGGATCAACACCGACAAAACGACGATCGAGAGCCCTTTCATGAATTTCCTTCGCGGGCGGGAAAGCCTCGCGGTTTGGGGAGGGCGCCTTGGTTGTCCGCCCGCCGGTATGTTAAGCTGGAAACGCGGCGAATTTCGGGCAGTTTATCGGCCGCGCCCCCGGCTTTCAACGCCTCGTCGCCGGCTATGGACCTTTCGAATCTCATGACCTCGACCGCCTCCTCCGCCTCGACCGGCCGCGCTCTACCCCTGACATCGGGCAAATCCGTGGTCCTGGTCGGACTCATGGGTGCGGGCAAGTCAAGCGTCGGCCGCCGGCTAGCCAAGATTCTCGACCTGCCTTTCGTCGACGCCGACGAGGAGATCGAGCGCGCCGCCGGCTGCTCGATCGAGGACATTTTCCGCCTCTACGGCGAACCGGCCTTCCGCGACGGTGAGGAACGGGTCATCGCCCGCCTGCTCGAATCGGGACCCCAGGTGCTCGCCACTGGCGGCGGCGCGTTTATGAACTCGCGCACCCGCGAACGCATCCGCGAGCGCGCGATCTCGATCTGGCTCCGCGCCGATCTTGACCTGCTGGTCCGGCGCACCGCGCGCCGGGGCGGGCGTCCCCTGCTCGCTCATGGCGATCCGCGCGCGACCTTGGAACGCCTGATGGCCGAACGCTATCCGGTTTATGCCGAAGCCGACATGACTGTCGACACCACCGACGAGAACATCGAGCGGATGATAGACCGGATTCTCGCCGGCCTGCACGAGCGGGCCGAAAAGAGGGTGCCATGACCGCGCCGGTTCGCGCCGCCGATGCCGCTGGCGAGGAGCGCCTGACCGTCGGGCTCGGCGCGCGCGCCTACGACATTGTCATCGGCGAGGGGCTGATCGCCGACGCTGGACGCCATCTCCGGCCGCTCCTTAAGCTGCCCCAGGTCGTGATCGTCACCGACACCAACGTGGCGGCCAAGCATCTTGATCCATTCCGCGCCGGGCTCGAACGCGCCGGAATCGCGAGTGAACCCATCATCCTGCCACCCGGCGAATCGACCAAGAGCTTTTGCGAACTCGAAAATCTGAGCGAAAATATTCTCGCTCTCGGCATCGAGCGCTCGACCGTGCTGGTCGCCCTCGGCGGCGGCGTGATCGGGGATCTGACCGGCTTCGCCGCGGCAATCTTGTTGCGCGGGATCGATTTTGTTCAAGTGCCGACCACGCTGCTGGCCCAGGTCGACAGCGCGGTCGGCGGCAAGACCGGCATCAACACCCGCCAGGGCAAGAACCTGGTCGGCTCCTTCCATCAACCGCGTCTGGTGCTGGCGGACATGGGTGTGCTCGACACTCTCCCTCCGCGCGAACTGCTCGCCGGTTATGCCGAAATTGTCAAATACGGCTTAATCAACGACGCCGGCTTCTTCGCGTGGCTGGAGGCGAACGGCCGGGCCCTGATCGCGGGCGATCGCGCGCTTCGTCGCCACGCCGTGCGTGTCAGCTGCGCCGCCAAGGCGGCCATCGTCGCCGCAGATGAAAGGGAAAAGGGCGAGCGCGCGCTCCTCAATCTCGGTCACACCTTCGGCCACGCCCTGGAAGCGGAAACCGGCTTCGGCCCGGCGCTGATTCATGGCGAGGCCGTCGCCGTCGGCCTCGCGCTTGCGTTCGATTTCTCCGCGCGGCTCGGTCTCTGCCCAGCCGAGGACGCGGCGCATGTCCGACGCCATCTCGACGAGGTCGGCCTGCCGGCCGCCCTCGACCGGCTCGGCGATTATGGACGTAAAGATGGCTGGACCGCAGCCCGGCTGATGGCCCATATGGGCCGCGACAAGAAGGTCGCTGGCGGCAAGCTCACGTTCATTCTCGCGCGCGGTATCGGTCGGGCCTTTGTTTCCCACGACGTCGACGAAGCCGAACTCGGCCGGTTTCTCGCGGACCGCCTCGGCGGCTGAACCGCGATCCCGCGTGTGCGCTGGGCTTTTTCCTGATCGATGAGGTAATCCCATGACCCTGATCGCCATTTTTTTTCTGCTGATCGCATCCGCCTTTTTTTCCGGCGCGGAAACGGCATTGACCGCCGCCTCGCGGCCGCTCATGCACCAACTTGCCACCACCGGCGACAAGCGCGCGGCGATGGTCAACGAACTCCGCCAGCATCGCGAGCGGCTGCTCGGCGCACTCCTTGTCGGCAATAACATTGTCAATATTCTCGCGTCGGCACTGGCAACCGGCGCACTGGTCGCAATGTTCGGCGAGGTCGGCGTCGCCTACGCCACTGTCGCCATGACCGCCCTGGTCGTCATCTTCGGTGAAATTCTTCCCAAGACCTATGCTTTCCGCAACGCCGATCGCGCCGCGCGCGCGCTCGCGCCGCTGGTGGTACCGGTGGTGTTTGTGCTGGAGCCCGTCACCCATGTTCTCAACACCGTGATTCGACGCGGCTTGTTACTGTTCAATGTCGATTTCAAGGCTGAGGACGGTTTCGCTGCGTCGGTCGAGGAACTGCGTGGCGCAATCGAATTGCACGCGGGCGAGGATATCAAGGCCGTCCGCCACGAGCGCGCCATGCTCCACGGCGTGCTCGATTTGTCCGAGCTCCAACTCGGCGAAGCGATGATCCACCGCAGCCACGTTGTCGCCTTCGATGCCGACGAGCCGGCCGAGGCGATTTTCGAGAAGGTCCTGGCAAGCCCGCATTCCCGCTTTCCCCTTTGGCGCGAGAATCCTGACAACATCGTCGGTGTACTGCACACCAAGGACATTTTCCGCGCCGTGCGCGACGCCGGCGGCGACGCACGCAAAGTGAACATCGCCCAGATCGCGACCAAGCCCTGGTTTGTTCCGGAAACGACGCCCTTGCTCGATCAGTTGCGCGCGTTCCGCGAGCGGCGCGAGCAGTTCGCGGTGGTGGTGGACGAATACGGCAGTCTGATGGGCATCGTCACGCTCGCCGACATTCTCGCCGAGATCGTCGGCGATATGCCCGAAGCCCGCGATACCGCCGGATCAGCCGAGCCGCTGCCCGGCGTGCGCCCGCAGGCGGACGGCAGCTACCTGATCCAAGGGTCCGTGACCATCCGCGATCTCGACCGCGAGTTGAACTGGAACCTGCCCGATGAGGCGGCGACGACGCTCGCGGGACTGGTGTTGCATGAGTCCCGGCGTATCCCCGAGGTCGGCCAGGCGTTCATCTTCCATGGCTTTCGCTTCGAGATCGTCCGGCGCCAGCGCCACCAAATCACCCTAATCCGAGTGACGCCGCCCGGCGACCGGAATCGCTCTAGGGTCCGGACCCAATAACCGGTACCGAGCCGCGTTTCGAAGGAAAATCGCCGCATACCCAGGCCGACCTTTCCAGGAATGTATATTTGCGTATTATGATGGATATTCGCGTGTGAACCTGTCGGACCCGAGAACGACAAGGGTACGCGCACACGGCCAAGGGAGGACGTCGCCATGCAGCTCAAGATCATTCCCGATGTGGTCCCGCGCCGGAATATCCGTACGGTCAAGGAGAGCACGTCGATCCTCGAGTGCGCCAAGCTGATGACCGAAATCCATGTCGCCGCCATGATCGTGGTGAACGATATCGGCAAACTGATCGGCATTCTGACCGAACGCGACTTGGTCCAGCGAGTGCTGGCCAAGGGGCTCGATCCGGTCAAGACCACGTGCGGCGCGATCATGACCGCCAATCCCGACACTCTGGCACCCGATGACGGAGCGATGGACGCCCTCGAACTGATGACTTCGCGCAACTATCGCCACCTGCCCGTGGTCGAGGACGGCCGTTGTGTGGCAATGGTCTCGATCCGCGACCTTTACGCCGCGGCTAAGGCGGGGCTCGAGGAAGACATCCGCGAAACCGAGGCTTTTGTCTTCGGCGACCGCTACGGGGCGTAAGCGTACCAGTCTTATGCCGCTCTCGAAACCGGTTCGCCGCCAGCACCTGCACACGCGCGAGATCGTCTGCCGCGGCTACAAGCGCGACGACGGTTTGTGGGACATCGAAGCAGGTTTGACCGACACCAAGACGTATGCGTTCGACAACATCGACCGTGGCGTCATCAGCGCGGGCGAGCCGCTGCACGGCATGTTCATACGCCTCACGGTCGATGACTCGCTAACCATGATGGATATCGAAACGGTGAGCGATCTCACGCCCTTCGCCGTATGCCCCGCTGCCGCATCCGCCTATGCGTCGCTCAAGGGCCTGCGCATGGGGCGCGGCTGGCGCGAAGCAGTGCGCGAGCGCGTTGGGGGAGTCAAAGGCTGTACCCATCTGACCGACCTGCTGGTAGGGCCGCTGCTGACGGCAACAATCCATACTGTCAACGCCGCGCGCGAAAAACTGAGCCACGCCGGAACCGACGGGAAAACCCGCCCGCCGCTTCTCGAAACTTGCCAGGCTTTCGCGACCTCGAGTCCGGTGGTCAAACGGCGCTGGCCGGCGTTCTACACCGGTGACTGATTCCTTACCGGTCTTCGGCCGGCGTCAGCGTGGCAAGCGAGAGCGCGTGGATGCGGGTTGCCATAAGCTCCTTGAGCGCCGCGTAGACCATACGCTGGCGCTCGACGCGGGATTTGCCGGCGAAGGCATCGGCAACCACCGTCAGGCGGAAATGGGTCTCGCCCTCGGGTCGCGCGCCGGCGTGCCCGGCATGGCGATGCGATTCGTCCTCGATCTCCAGACGCACCGGATCAAGTGATTCCCGCAAATTACGTTCGATCGCGTCGCGAACCCGCATTTTTGCTCCTCGGAAATCATGTGAAGATGGCGCCGATTTCCGCCGGGGCCGCGCGTGCGCCTTCGGCGCTTGCCTCGCGGGGGCCCGGGAGCCATATTTACCCGATGCTCCAGTCGAAGCAAACCCGAGGGAAAACGGATGCCAAGGGCCGCGCGCTGCACCCCGCACGGAACGCTGGCCACGCGCGCCCTTGTTCCTGGCCGGGCTGCTCCGAAGAGGGCAAATTCCGCGCGCCCAAGTCCCGCGAAAACCTCGCCGTTTACCACTGGTTCTGCCTTGACCACGTCAAGGCCTACAACATGTCCTGGAACTACTATGCCGGCATGAGCGAGGCGGAGGTCGAGGCCGATCTGCGCCACGACACGGTTTGGCAACGCCCGTCTTGGCGCTGGGGTACCGGCAACGGGCCGAGCGAGGACATGCTGCGCGAAGCGATCCGTATGCATGCATTCGGCCCCGAATTCGCCGAAGCCGATGCCGCGCCGCCCTACCGCCGCCGCGGCGGGGTCGAAACCGAAACCGATAAGGCGATGGCCGTGCTGGGTCTGAAGCCTCCGTTGACGAAAAGCGCGCTCAAGACCCGCTACAAGGAACTGGCCAAGCGCCATCACCCCGACGTCGCCCGCAATGATGAGGCGTCAGCCGACAGGATCCGCGAGATCAACCACGCCTATAAGGTCCTGATGGACGGTCTGACGGTCTGACCGCCTGACGCCCAAGTTTCGCCGCCTGTCGCCCGCAACCCCAACCGGAAAAGCACTCATGCCCACGCCCGCCGCCGACTCCGCGCCCGCCCGCAGCCTGCAAGCGCCCGATATCAAGTTGTCGGTGCGCCAAGTGTTCGGTATCGACACCGACATGGAAGTGCCGGCCTTTTCCACGCGCGAGGATCATGTGCCCGATCTCGACGAGGCCTATCGGTTCGATCGCGATACGACCATGGCGATTCTCGCCGGGTTTGCCTTCAACCGGCGTGTCATGATCCAGGGCTACCATGGCACCGGCAAATCGACCCACATCGAGCAGGTGGCGGCACGCCTCAACTGGCCGTGCGTGCGCGTCAACCTCGACAGCCATATCAGCCGCATCGACCTAATCGGCAAGGACGCCATCGTGCTGCGCGACGGCCAGCAGGTAACCGAGTTCCGCGAGGGCATCCTGCCTTGGGCGCTCAGCAACCCAACCGCGTTGGTGTTCGACGAATACGATGCCGGCCGCCCCGACGTCATGTTCGTGATTCAGCGCGTGCTCGAAGTCGAGGGCAAACTGACGTTGCTTGATCAGAATAAGGTGATTCGCCCGCACCCGTACTTCCGGCTCTTCAGCACCACCAACACCATCGGGCTCGGCGACACCACCGGCCTCTATCACGGCACCCAGCAGATCAACCAAGGGCAGATGGATCGCTGGAACATTGTCGCCACTCTCAACTACCTGCCGCACGACGCGGAGGTGGAGATCGTGCTCGCCAAGGCACCCTCTTACGCCAAGACCAAGGAGGGCCGCGAGGAAATCTCGCGCATGGTCCAGCTCGCTGATCTCACCCGCGCCGGGTTCATGGGCGGCGATATCTCGACCGTCATGTCGCCGCGCACGGTCATCACCTGGGCCGAGAACGCGCTTATCTTCAAAGATCGGGCTTACGCCTTTCGGGTCACGTTCCTCAACAAATGCGACGAACTCGAACGCCCGGTGGTGGCCGAGTATTACCAGCGCTGCTTCGGCGAGGAACTTCCGGAATCCGCCGCCAAGCGCGTAGGCCCGGCCTGATCCTCCGATGGCCGGCGCCGAAGATCCGGGCGATCTGGCGAAGCGGGTGACGGCGGCCGCATTCAAGGCGGTGGCCGACCGCAAGGACCTGACCGTTACCTACGTCCAGGGAGCGGCCGGAGTCGCCGCCGACGGCGCGCGCCTGCCGGCGCCGCAGGGCCGCGTGGATGAGGCGGCGTTCGAGCGGATGCGCGGTGTGGCGGATTCGCTCGCGGTCCGCGTCCGCTACCACGACGACACCCTGCATCGCCGCCGCCAGCCCCAGAACCGCGATGCTCGCGACGTGTTCGACGCGGTCGAGCAGGTCCGCTGCGAGGTGGTGGGCGGGCGCGACTTTTCCGGCATACGCCGCAACCTCGCCCGTCATTTCGAAGAACGCTGCCGCGCACGCGGCTACGGCGGCGTGACCGAGCGCCACGAAACCATGCTTGCCGACGCCGTCGCACTGATCGCGCGCGAGCGCCTGAGCGGCCAGCCGCTGCCGGAGATCGCCCGCGCCATGGCCGAGGAATGGCGCGGCTGGCTCGAATCCCGCGCCGGAGCGGAAATGACGCGACTCGCGCGCACGGCCGGCGATCAGGGCGCGTTTGCCGCCGCCGCCCTCGACCTGTTGCGCGCTCTCAAACTGCTCAAGGACCAGGATTCCGGGGCCGACGAAGACGAAGACAACGACGACCAAGCCGAGACCAGCGAAGGTGAATCCGAACCCGACTCCACGAGCGAATCCCGCGAATCCGAGGGCTCGATGGCCAGCGACACCGGCGAAAGCGAAAGCGAGGCCGCCACCGAGGCCGCCGCCAGCGGGCTGGAAGAGGACGCGCTGCCCGGCCAGGGCGACGAGGAGCCAGCGGGACCGTCCTCGCGCGAGACGCGCTGGCCCTCGAACGCGCCGCAAGCGTCGGCCTACAAAGCCTTCACCACCGCCCACGACGAAGTGGTCGATGCGGTGAGCTTGTGCGATCCGGGCGAACTGGCCAGGCTCCGCCATCAGCTCGACCAGCAGCTTTCGCACCTTCAGGGCATTGTCGCCAAGCTCGCCAACCGCCTGCAACGTCGCCTGATGGCGAAGCAGACCCGCAGCTGGGAATTCGACTTGGAGGAAGGGTTGCTCGATTCCGGGCGACTCGCGCGCGTGGTGATCGATCCGGTGCACCCCTTGAGTTTCAAGCGCGAGCGTGACACCGATTTTCGCGACACCGTGGTTTCGCTCCTGATCGACAATTCGGGCTCGATGCGCGGCCGGCCGATCACGATCGCCGCCATTAGCGCCGACATCCTCGCGCGAACGTTGGAGCGTTGCGGCGTCAAAGTCGAGATTCTCGGTTTCACCACGCGCGCCTGGAAGGGCGGCCAGTCGCGCGAAAGCTGGGTCGCGCGCGGCAAGCCGAAGAACCCCGGCCGCCTCAACGATCTCCGTCACATCGTCTATAAGTCGGCCGATGCGCCCTGGCGTCGGGCGCGCCCGCAACTCGGGCTGATGCTGCGCGAAGGCCTGCTCAAGGAGAACATCGACGGCGAGGCGCTGCTGTGGGCCCATTCCCGCCTGATGGCGCGATCGGAGCAGCGGCGGATCCTGATGGTGATCTCCGACGGTGCGCCGGTCGACGACGCGACCCTTTCGGCCAATCCCGGCAATTACCTGGAGCGGCATCTGCGCGAAGTCATCCATTGGATCGAAACTCGCTCGTCGGTCGAGTTGATTGCCATCGGCATCGGCCACGACGTGACGCGCTATTATCGCCGCGCGGTGACCCTGCTGGATGCCGAGGAACTGGGCGGCACCATGATGCAGGCGCTCGCCGATCTGTTCGATGAGGAAACGGCCTCCGACCTGCGCCGCGCCGGCACCAAGACAAGTGGGCCGCGCGCCCGAATGACGACCCATTGAGAAAGCAAGGGAGATCGCCATGCTTGAATTGAGGCCCAATTGCGAGTGTTGCGACAAGGATCTACCGCCTGACTCGACCGAGGCGCTCATCTGCTCCTACGAATGCACGTTCTGCCGGACGTGCGCCGAAACGAAGCTCGGCGGACGCTGCCCTAACTGCGGTGGCGGGCTCGTGAGCCGCCCGATACGGCCGGCCGAGCGATTGGCCAAACATCCGCCCTCGACCAAGCGCGTTTTCAAGCCTGCGGGATGTGCATCGGCGGCTTAGTTCTCTTTTTTGCCGCACAAGAGTTGCGTCGGCGCGACTCGTCCATCCGAGGATAATCCCGTGCCATGCTTCGCGCCTTCGTTTATTCGTTCCTGGTCGCCGACGCCCTCCTCGCCGCCGTGCCGGCCTGGGCGGTGGCGATCGAGGTGCACGCCGAGCCGGTGTCCCTGAACGAGCAGGACCCGGCGCAAGCGACGACAGGTAAGCTTCGTTACCGGGGCGGTGTAGTGCTTAAATCGCCCGATTCCCGCTTCGGCGGCTTTTCCGGCCTTGCCGTCGCCGTCGACGGTTCACGCTTGATCGCGGTTTCCGACCGCGGCCTTCGGCTTAGTGCGGAAATCGTCTACGACCCCGACGACGATCTTGCGGGCATCGCGGATGCCGATCTCGGCTCGCTCGCGGGCGAGGACGGGCACTCCCTCCGCTCCAACACCGAGCGCGACGCCGAAGCCTTGGCGGTCGGACCTGCGGGAGAAATCATCGTCGCCTTCGAGCGCGACCATCGCCTGCTCCGTTATCTGCCCGGCCAACTGGTGCCCGAGCGGATTCCGGCGCCGGAGGAACTGACGGCAGCGCCCGCCAACGGCGGTATCGAAGGCCTGACGTTTCTCGATGACGGACGGCTGTTCGCCGTCGCCGAGGAATTGAAATGGGGGGATCGGGCCGTCGGCTGGGTCAGCGACGAAACCGGTTGGTCGCCGCTCACTTATGCCCTGAGCGACGGCTTCGTGGTCACTGATCTCGCTAAGCTACCTTCGGGCGACGTGTTGGCGCTGGAGCGACGCTACACCATGCGAATCGGCGTCGCCGCGCGCGTGCGCCGCATCGCCAAGGACGCGATCGCACCTGGTGCTGAACTAATGGGCGAGTTGCTCGCCGAACTGCGCCCGCCGCTGACGGTCGACAACATGGAAGGAATTTCCGCGCGCCGCGACGCGGCGAGCGGCAAGACGCTGATCTATCTGATCTCCGACGACAACTTCAACATCGCCCAGCGCACGCTTTTGCTGATGTTCGAATTGATTGAATGAAAAAGCCGGCTCTTCCGAACCGGCCTCGATCACATGGATCGGTTGACGCCGAGTCAGGCCGCTGGCTGCGCCGGCACCTTGCGCGCGAGGGCTTTCTTGACCCGGCGCTTGAGTCGGAGGCCGTCGGCATCCAAAGTTTCCGCGCGGGCGCCGAGCAGATAAGCATCCAACCCGCCCCGCTTCTCGACCGTGCGCAGGCCGCTGACCGAGAGCCGCACCCGCACCGTCTGGCCGAGGACGTCGCTCAACAGCGATACCGTCTGCAGGTTGGGCCGGAACCGGCGCTTGGTGCGGTTGTTGGCGTGGCTGACGTTGTGGCCGACTTGGGCGCGCTTGCCGGTCATGGAACAACGGCGGGTCATGGCGAAAACTCCAGAGGGTCGGGGATACGAACGGGAGGCCGCTTTTTAGGGGATGGGACGTGCCTCGTCAAGCCGAGCCCGAGCTCGGCCTAACCTGGAAATCTCTGAAATCGCTTCCATTTTCGACTCAGCCCATGGCCTTTTTCAGGTTCTGGTCGATCGCGTCCAGGAACTGGCGGGTGGTGAGCCAGGGCTGGTCCGGTCCGATCAGGATGGCAAGGTCCTTGGTCATCACGCCCGACTCGACCGTCGCGACGCAGACCTTTTCCAACGTCTCGGCGAAACGGGTGACGTCGGGCGTGCCGTCGAACTGGCCGCGATAGGCAAGGCCGCGCGTCCAGGCGAAAATCGAGGCGATCGGGTTGGTCGAGGTCTCGCGCCCTTTCTGGTGCTCGCGGTAGTGGCGGGTCACGGTGCCGTGCGCGGCTTCGGCTTCCACCGTCTGGCCATCGGGGGTCATCAGCACCGAGGTCATCAGGCCGAGCGAGCCGAAGCCTTGTGCCACCGTGTCCGACTGGACGTCGCCGTCGTAGTTCTTGCACGCCCACACGAACGCGCCCGACCACTTGAGCGCGCTCGCCACCATGTCGTCGATCAGGCGGTGCTCGTAGACGATGTTCTTGGCCTTGAACTGGGCGGCGAATTCCTTATCGAACACCTCTTGGAACAGGTCCTTAAAGCGCCCGTCGTAGGCTTTCAAAATCGTGTTCTTGGTCGAAAGATAAAGCGGCCAGCCGAGCGAAAGCGCGTAGTTCATACAGCTCCGCGCGAAGCCGCGGATCGAATCGTCAAGGTTGTACATGGCAAGTGCGACGCCGCCATCGGGAAAGTTGAACACCTCGTGTTCGATCGCCGGACCGCCCCCCGCCGGCTCGAAACGGATGGTGAGCTTGCCCTTGCCCGGCACGACGAAGTCGGTCGCACGGTACTGGTCGCCGAAGGCGTGACGGCCGATGACGATCGGCTGGGTCCAGCCCGGCACCAGACGCGGCACGTTCTTGCACACGATCGGCTGACGGAAGATAGTGCCGCCGACAATGTTGCGGATGGTCCCGTTGGGTGACTTCCACATTTTCTTGAGGTTGAATTCCTTGACCCGGGCTTCGTCGGGGGTGATGGTCGCGCACTTGACGCCAACGCGGTACTTTTTGATCGCCTCGGCGGCTTCGACCGTGACCTTGTCCTCGGTCTTGTCGCGGTATTCGATGCCGAGGTCGTAGTACTTCAGGTCCACGTCGAGATAAGGGAGAATCAATTTTTCCTTGATGAACGCCCAGATGATGCGCGTCATTTCGTCGCCGTCGAGTTCGACGACCGGATTCTTGACCTTGATTTTCGCCATGGAATGCTCCTTCGGCCGGAAGCGGCCGGGAATTTAGATCGGACTCAGAGGTGGCTGGTCAAGACCCGTTCGTCCACCGCCGGCGCGGCGCGGAGCGCGGGCAGGACGGCCTCGGGCGTTTCGACCAGGGTGAACAGGTCGGCGACGGCGGGGTGGGCGAACCCACCCGCGACGATCGCCCGAACCAAGTCGGCGAAAGGCGACCAGTAACCATTGACGTTGAGCACGACGATCGGCTTCGAGTGCTGGCGCAGCTGCTTCCAGGTGACGATCTCGAAAGTTTCGTCGAGGGTGCCGAGCCCGCCCGGCAGAATGACAAATCCATCCGCAAGCTCGAACATGCGGCGCTTGCGCTCGTGCATCGAATCGACCACCACCAGGTCGGTGATGCCGGTGTCGGCAACCTCGAGCTTGATCATGAAATCGGGAATCACGCCGCTGACCCGCCCGCCCGCGCGCATAACGGACTGGGCGACCACGCCCATCAGGCCGATTCGGCCGCCGCCGTAGACGAGACGAATGCCGGCCTCCGCGAGTAGAACGCCGAGCCGGTCGGCGGCGCGAGCCCAAGTCGGATCGTTGCCGAACTTGGAACCGCAAAATACGCATACGCTGTCGATTTTAGCCACGCTTCTCTCTCCCGGATCGGATGCGCGACTGTATCAGGCCGATCTTGTCGCGTCGCCGGCTTTGCTCGGCCCGAGGTCCGGTGTATGATGAACGCCTTCCCCGCCGACGGCTTTCCCTTCGCGGGCGAAGACCCAAAGCCCGTCGCCCAGGAGCTCGACGATTTGAAGCAACCCATCGTCATCGCCACGATCGGAGCCGCCGCCGTGTTGACGGCGATTGGGGTCAATCTGTTCCTCTGGAAGGAGGACAAGGCCTCGCTCCCGTCGACGGCCGCGCCCGCCGTCGTCGCGCCGACCCCGTCACCAGCGACGGCCCCGAAGACCGAAGGGCTGCCTTCGTTCGACGTGGTGCGGGTCAACCCGAACGGCGACGCGGTCATCGCCGGCCGCGCGCTGCCGGGCAGTACCGTAGTTATTTTCGAAAACGGTCGGCCGATCGGCGAGGTCCGAGCCGACGCGCGCGGCGAATGGGTGTTCGTCCCGGCGAAGCCGCTGGAGCCGGGCAATCGGGAGTTGTCGCTCGAAATGCGCGCCGCCGATCAGCCGCCGGTGCTCTCGGACCACATCGTCACGCTGGTGATTCCCGAGCGCGACAAGGACGTCGCCGGCCGGCCCTCCGCCGGCGGCCAAGCGCTGGCGCTGCGCGTGCCGCGCGACGGCCGCGGCCCGGCTCAGGTTTTGCAGAAGCCCGCGCTCGAAACCGCCGTGACGTTCGCCATCGACGCGATCGACTATGACGACAAAGGCGGCATTTCCATCAGCGGCCGGGGCACGCCCAAATCGACGGTCCGGCTCTACCTTGACGGCCGCTTCATCGGCAGCGCCGAAGTCGGCGCCGATGGGCGCTGGCTGTTTCTGCCGCGCACCGCGATTCAACCCGGCACCTACACGCTCCGCGCCGACCAGTCGGGACCCGACGACAAAGTGACGGCGCGAGCCGAGATCCCCTTCGCCCGCGCCGAAGCCATCCCCCAGCTCGAGCCGGGTTCGACCGTGGTGGTGCAGCCGGGCAATTCGCTTTGGCGGCTGGCGCGGCGTACCTACGGCCAAGGGACGAGCTACACGGTCATCTATGAAGCCAACAAGTCGCAGATCCGCGATCCGGACCTGATCTTTCCAGGTCAAATCTTCCAGCTACCGAAGCAGACTGGCGGCTGAACGCCGTCACGCCGCCGACCGTTTGGGGCGAGCCGTATCTTCCGCCGCCCAACGCTGCGCGATTTTATTCAATTGATCGATGACGCCGGAAAGCTCCTTGCCCCGCGGCGCCAAACTGTATGTCACCTGCGGCGGTATGCTCGGCACATATTCGCGCCGCACCACTTCGGCCGCCTCGAGGAGCCGAAGCCGCTCGGTCAGCATTTTGGCCGAGACTCCGCCGACTTGGCGCTTGAGTTCGCCGAAGCGGGTCGGCCCCCGGGTGCGCAGGACATAAAGGATATACGTGGTCCACGGACCCATCAGCAGGCGCAGGATAGCGTCCATGGGGCAGCCTTTAGGGCTTTTGGGCAGGCTCATTGGCGGACTCCGTGAGGTTACGGACGGCTCACATAGTTACTATAAAGTATCTACTTTACAAAATATATCAAGATAAAAATATTATACAAGTTACTTTTTTAAACTTAAACAGGAGAAACGCCATGACTGATACCGCGACCGCACCCTACGGGGCCCTGCTGCTGAGACTGGCTTTGGGCACCATGTTCATCGCCCACGCCTTGCTCAAGCTGTTCGTCTTTACGCTCCCCGTTACCGCGAAGTTCTTCGCGTCGATCGGATTGCCGGGCTGGCTCGGCTACGCCGTGTTCGCGGCCGAACTTGCGGGCGGCATCCTGCTGATCGCCGGCGTCTATGCCCGCGCCGTGGCGCTGGCGCTGGTGCCGATCTTGCTCGGGGCTACTTGGGCACATCTCGGCAACGGTTGGCTGTTCACGAGCCCCAACGGGGGCTGGGAATATCCGCTGTTTCTGACCATCGCGGCGTTGGTGCAAGCACTCGTCGGCGACGGCGCCTTTGCCATCAAGCTCACGCCGTCTTTCGCTCGCTCGTTGCCGCGAACAGCGTGAGCCCCATCCCCTCGACAACCACCCACTCTTCCCTCCTAGGAGAATACCCTTATGAAACTCTACTTTTCCCCCGGCGCCTGCTCGCTCTCCCCGCATATCGTGCTGCGCGAGGTGGGCTTGCCGTTCGCATTGGAGCAGGTCGATCTCGCTACGAAAAAAACCAAGCGCGGTGACGACTTCTCCGCCGTTAACCCGAAGGGCCAAGTGCCAGTGTTGCAACTCGACGACGGCGCGATCCTGACCGAGGGTCCGGCCATCGTGCAGTACCTCGCCGACCGGAATCCGGCATCGGGCTTGGCGCCCGCCAACGGCACCCTCGATCGCTACCGCCTCCAGGAATGGCTCAATTACATCACCTCGGAACTGCACAAGGGTTTCACGCCGCTGTTCAAGCCGAATACGCCGGATGCCTATAAGACGATTACGCGGGACAACCTCGCCAATCGCTTTGGCTATCTCGACCGTCACCTCGCCGGCAGGCCGTATATAATGGGCGAGCGCTTTACCGTCGCCGACGCCTACGCATTCACCGTGGTCGGTTGGTCGAAATACATGAAGATCGACCTGACGCCTTGGCACAACCTGAAGACGTACATGGACCGCATCGCTGGGCGACCCAAGGTCCAGGAAGCGATGAAGGCCGAGGGCTTGAACTGACATTGCGGGCGGCGCGGGGTGCATTCCTGCGCCGCCCGCGATTAACCGTTAATAGCAACGGCGTTTCCGTTCCCCCGCGAACCGTTTATTCTGGGCCCGCCTGTCCAACCGTCCGGCCAACAACCCGCTGGCAACCCTGGGCCCCGACCGCATGCGCTATACTCTGATTCCGCCGATTCACCGCGCCGGTTTGCCGTTCATCGGCGCGTTCGCGATCGCGACGGCCGTGCTCGCCGCTATCGCCGCGCCGTTGGGCTGGTTCGGAGCCGTTCTCACCCTCTGGTGTGCGTGGTTCTTCCGCGATCCCGAACGGGTGACGCCGACCCGCGACGGCCTGATCGTCAGTCCCGCCGACGGGGTCGTCCGCCTCATCGATCGGGTCCCGCCGCCCGCCGAGCTGGAGATGGGGACGGAGCCCCGCTGGCGGGTCGCCGTGTTCATGAACGCGCTCAACGTTCACGTCAACCGATCGCCCGCCAGCGGCACTGTCGCCCGCCTCGTCTACCGGGCGGGGAAATTCATCGATGCCTCCCTCGACAAGGCGAGCGAGGATAACGAGCGGCTCGCGATTCGCCTCGTCCTCGGCGACGGTCGCGATCTCGCCTGCGTTCAGATCGCGGGGCTCATCGCCCGCCGCATCCTGTGCGAAACCGCCGAAGGCCAAACCCTGGCCGCCGGCCAACGCTATGGCATGATCCGATTCGGAAGCCGTCTCGATGTCTACCTGCCGGAAGGGGTCGAGCCCCTGGTCGCCGAGGGCCAGACCGCGATCGCCGGCGAAACCGTGCTTGCCGACACCGCGTCGAGCGAGCCCCGGCGCGATGGACGGTTGAGCTGACATGCGCGCGCTCTTCCGCCGCCGCCCACCGCGCCAGCGGTTCAAGGGATTATCTATCAACCGGATGATTCCGAACATGCTGACCCTGTTCGCGCTGTGCGCGGGCATGACCGCGATCCCGTTTGCGATCCAGGGCCGCTGGCAGGCCGCCGTCGCCGCCATATGCATCGCCGCCGTACTTGACGGGCTTGACGGGCGCATCGCCCGGCTACTCAAGGGCTCCAGCCGGTTCGGCGCCGAGCTCGACAGCTTGTCGGACTTTCTTTGCTTCGGCGCGGCACCCGGAATCGTCGTCTATCTCTGGTCCCTGCAGTCGCTCGGGGCGCTCGGCTGGCTGCCCGCATTGCTGTATGCCATGTGCGCGGCGTTGCGATTGGCGCGCTTCAACGTCGCCCTCGACGAGCCGATCCTGCCGCCTTGGGCATTCAACTTCTTCAGCGGCGTGCCCTCGCCTGCCGGCGCCGGCCTCGCCGTCCTGCCCTTGATTTTCAGTTTCGTGATGGAAACCGAGCTGTTCCGCAGCCCGTGGTTGACCGCACCCGTCCTGGTCGTCGTCGCCGGGCTGATGATCAGCCGCATTCCCACCTACTCGCTCAAGAAATTCAAGGTGCCGCAGCTGTGGATTCTACCGGTAATGCTGGCGATTGGGCTGTTCGCCGCCGGCATCGTCACTCAGCCTTGGGAAACGCTCGCGCTGATCGGCGTCGCGTACATCGTCGCGCTGCCGTTCGGAGTCATGTCGTACCGACGGCTCGAGCGTATGGCCGCCGAGTTGCAGGGAACCTCGGCAGAGACCCGCGCGCCCGACCATGAACCGCCCTCTCCTGGTTCGCCGTCCGCTCCTTGACTAACCTCGGTCGTTTGTATCCAATCTTCCTTCTCCGAGGCCGCGTGCCCGGGTCAATAACTAATAAAGAGAAACGTAATATGGGAGGAGATAAGCCATGATTCGCTCGCATCGTTGGACAATCGCCTGCGTCGCTATCGGCGCGCTCGCCGCCGTCGCCCCGTCGCCCAGTTTCGCCGCCGTCGATCTGCCCTGCCGCGCCGTCCGCATGATCGTGCCATGGAACGCGGGCGGCGACACCGATCTGATCTTCCGTCCGGTGGTGGATGCGCTCAACGCGCTCAACCCCAAGGCCCAGTTGCAAGTGGTCAACATCGGCGGCCAAAGCGGCAACAAGGGGGCGCGCGAGGTGCGCGATGCAAAGCCGGACGGTTGCACCCTGCTCGCCATGCATGACAGCCAGATCACCACTTATCTCGCGGGCGGCGTCGATTTTACGTGGGATGCGTTCCAGCCGGTGGCGCTGCTCACCTACACGCCGTCGATGCTCGCGGCCGGAACCAAGACCCCCTACAACGACATGGCCGGCTTGATTGACTACGCCAAAAAGAACCCGGGCCAGATCAAGGCCGGTGTCACCACCGGCTCAACCAGCCAATTCCTCCAGTTGATGATCGAGGATGCCGCCAAGATCAGCTTCAAGTACGTGCCCTATGAAGGCACCCGCGAGCGCAACACCGCGCTGCTCGCCAATAACATCGATGTTGGTGAATCGAACATCCTGACCGCCAAGGAATACGTCAAGAACAACCAGATGAAGGCGCTCGCCATCGCCACCGAGAAACGCGATCCGCTCATGCCCGACCTGAAGACCATGCGCGAATACGGGCTGGACGTGGTGTACGGTTTGTCCCGCGGCGTGGTCATGCCCAAGGGCGCGTCGGCCGAACTGGTCACCTACTATGAAGACCTGTTCCGTCGCGCCATGCAGGCGCCCAAGGTCAAGGAAGTCATGGATACCCACAGCACGTGGATCCAATTCAAGGGCGCCAAGGACTACGCCGCGTTCCTCAAGAGCGAATACGAGAAGTCCGAAAAGCTGGCAATCAAGATCGGCCTGTACAAAAAGAAGTAATCCATCGGTCAAACCGCCCGTTCGAGACCCGCTCGACGGGCGGCTCCTTTTTTGCTGCGCCGGAAAGTCCGTATCGCCATGCGTCGCATCACCGCCGACGTCGTCATCGCTGTGTTGTTCCTGATCCTGGCCGGCGTCCTGTTCGCCGCCACCTATACATTCCAATCGCCGCCGCTGTTCAATTTCAGCATCCGCACCTGGCCGCGCGCGGTGGTCGGCACGTTTGCCATCCTGGCCCTGGTCTACCTGGTCCAATCGCTCGCGCGCGCCGGACAAGGGTCACGCCGATCATTCGATCGGGGGGTTTGGTTCAAGACCTACCGCAACGTCATTGTTTGCTTTGTTTTGTTCGCGTTGTTTCTCGCCACCTTGCCGATCTTCGGCATGCTGATCGGGGGCCTGCTGTTCGTTTACGTCTCGTTCCTGATGCTCGGCGGCTGGCATGGCTGGAAGACGCAGGCCATCAACCTCGCGGTGACGTTGATATTCGTCGGCGGCATGTGGGTGGTGTTTACCTTCGCGCTCCGCGTCATTTTACCGGGCGGCATCCTCAACATCTAGATCGACCGCAGCCGATGCTCGAACACGCATTCACCGCCCTCGCCGCCCTGCTCGCCCCGGGTACGTTCGTCTTGCTCGCGCTCGGCGTGTTCGCCGGGCTGATCGCGGGCGCGATCCCCGGCTTCACCATCACCATGGCGGTGATCCTGACCCTGCCCTTCACCTTCGGCATGCCCCCGATTCAAGGGCTTGCGACCATGATCGGGGTTTTCGTCGGCGGCCTGTCGGGTGGCTTGATTGCCGGAATTCTGACCGGAATCCCGGGCACGCCGTCTTCGATCGCCACCACCTTCGACGGCCATCCGATGGCCAAGAAGGGCGAGCCCGGGCTCGCGCTCGGCATCGGTGTGTGGGCGTCGTTCTTCGGCGGAGTGATCAGCGCCTCGCTGTTGATGACCGTGGCGCCGGTGCTGGCGGCGATCGGCCTGGAATTCGGGCCGTGGGATTTATTCGCCTTGATGATCTTCGCGCTCACCATCACCACCAGTCTCGCCGGCGAAGACATGGTCAAGGGCCTGATCTCCGGCATGGTCGGGCTGCTCGTAACCTGCGTCGGCCAAGACCAAACGGCGGGCATTGCCCGCTTTACCTTCGGCGTTGACGCCTTGGGCAAAGGCTTTCCGTTCCTCGCTGTTCTCGTCGGCCTATTCGCCTTCAGTCAATTGTTACGCGACGTACGGGACGCCGACGCCGCGCGGCAGCCACTGTCTCTCGGCGGCGGAGGCCGCGTCGCTATTGAGCACATAAAGGCCATTAAAATCGTGCTTCGGAAATGGCGGGTCACGATCCATGCCGCCCTCACCGGCGTGTTCGTCGGCGTGTTGCCCGCGGCGGGCGCTTCGGTCTCCAACATTCTCGCTTATGACCAAATCAAGAAGGCTTCGCCCTACCCAGAGAAGTTCGGAACCGGCATACCCGATGGAGTTATCGCCTCGGAAGCGTCCAACAATGCCACCGCCGGCGGCGATATCATGACCACCATCGCGCTCGGTATTCCAGGTGACGTGGTTACCGCCATCCTACTTGGCGCGCTGATCATGCACAATGTTGCGCCCAGCCCGACGTTCATCAGCACCCAGCCGGTGCTCGCCTACGGTATCATGATTTCCTATCTGCTCGCCCATGTGGTCATGGTCGTGCTGCAGGCCGGTTGCCTCCGCATCTTTGCCCTGGTGACTCGGGTGCCGATGTATCATCTCGTCGGCGTAGTATTGTTCTACTGCGCGGTCGGCGTTTTTACCCTCAACAACATCGTGTGGGACGTGTGGGTGTTGTTCGGATTCGGCGTGCTCGGCTATCTGATGCACGTGTTCAAGTTTCCCCTGACTCCGATGATCCTTGGCGTCGTGCTCGGTGACCAGGCGGAAATCAACCTGGTGCGGGCGCTGGCAACCGAGGATAGCTTGCTACCGTTCGTCACTCGGCCGTGGTCGCTGTTCTTCCTGATCATTGCGTGCTTTTCGCTGATTTTCCCCTGGTATCAGAATGCACGGGCGCGGACGCGTTGGACCTTGTGCTATACGCCGCTGCTCGCGCTATTCGCAGCGGTACCATTCTTCATGATGAACGACTTATTCCGCGCCGTGGTCGGCGCCGGTCTTGTCGCGGTCGGCCTGTGGCTGCTGTGGCAACACCATCGCCGCGGCTGGGCGCTACCCGCCGCACCCAGCGCTGTTACCCTTCGCGAATAATATGCCTACCCTCGCCGCCAACGGTATCGAGACCTATTACGAGATCCACGGCTCGGGCCCGCCGGTCCTACTCGTCGCCGGGCTCGGCGGTGCGGGTACCTATTGGCGCGAGCAGGTCGAACCGTTCGCCCGGGCGCACACGGTGATCATCTACGACCAGCGGGGTTCGGGACGCTCCAGCCACATCCCGGTCGCCTCGATCGACGAGTTGGCCGGCGATGCGCTTTCGCTGCTCGACGCCCTCAAGATTGAGCGCGTCCATTACGTCGGCCACTCGACCGGCGGCGCGATCGGTCAAGTGCTCGCCCTCGACCGGCCCGAACGGCTGCAAAGCCTCGTCCTTTACGCCACCGTGCATCACTCCGATCCGTTTCGGCGGCGGATGTGGTCGCTGCGCAAGGCGGTGCTCGCCGAGATGGGCGCCAAGGCTTACGCCCAGATGACCTCTCTCGTCCTCTACCCGCCCGCATGGATCGCCGCCAATGATGCCCGCTTGATCGAGGAAGAATCGATCGCCGAGCGAATGTTATCGAAGCCCGCCGTTATGGCCAGCCGCATCGATGCGATTCTCGCCCACGACCGGGCGGCGGACTTGGGCAAGATCCGCACGCCAACCCTGGTGCTATGCGCGCACGACGACTTGATGACTCCGGTCTATTTTTCCGAGGATATCGCCGCCCGCGTTCCCGGTGCCGAATTCGTGCGACTCGACGGCGGCGGCCATGCCTGCTCGAAGACCCGGCCCAAGGAATTCAACCGTCATGTCCTTGGGTTTATTGCCCGCCATGCCTGAAGGCGCTGGCTTGTCGAATCGGCTCTCCAACCGTTAGTTTATAAACTCATGCGCAATTTTCACCTTCCCGGCCGCTCCCGCGCCTATGCCAATCACGGCATGGCGGCGACATCGCATCCGCTGGCGACCCTCACCGCGCTCGATGTTCTGCGTGCGGGGGGCAACGCGATGGACGCGGCTGTTGCCGCATGCGCGGTGCAATGCGTGGTCGAGCCGCAATCGACCGGCATCGGCGGCGACTGTTTCGTGCTCTACAGTCGGGGTGGCTCCGACGACATCGTCGCCTTTAACGGTTCGGGCCGGGCGCCGAGCGGGGCGACAATCGAGTATTTCGCCAAGCAGGGCATCGGCGCCATCGATTCTCTATCACCGCATGCGGTTACGATACCCGGTGCGGTCGATGCCTGGTCGCGCTTGATCGCCGATCACGGCACCAAGGATTTAGGCGAACTGCTCCAGCCTGCCATCGCCTATGCCCGCGACGGCTATCCAGTCCACGACCGGGTCTGGACCGATTGGCATTACGCACAAGCCACCATCCGCAACGATACCTCGACCGAAAGCGTATTTATGCCGGACGGCCGCCTGCCCGCGCCGGGCATGCTGCACCGTCAGCCGAACCTCGCCGCGACGCTCGAACGTATCGCGCGCGAAGGCCGCGACGGCTTCTACAAAGGTCCCGTCGCTGAGGATATCGTCGAACACCTTACCCGGCGCGGCGGGACGCACACGATGGTGGATTTCTCCGCTGCCTGTGGCGAATACGTAAAGCCGATCAGAGTCACTTATCGCGGCCTGGACATCTACGAATGCCCGCCCAACGGCCAGGGCATCATTGCGCTTCTGTTGCTCAACATCGTCGCCGGGATCGGGTTCAAGGATCGTGATCCGCTGTCGATCGAACGTCTGCACGCCATGATCGAGGCGACACGCCTTGCTTACGCCGACCGCGACGCGTTCCTCGCTGATCCGGCCCAGGCCGAGGTGCCCGTGGCTAAGCTGCTGTCACCGACCCGCGCCGAGTCTTCCCGTGCCCGCATCCGCGGGGATGGCCGCATTGAGCCGCTCGCGCCCTTGCCGCTGCCCGCCCACGCCGACACAGTATACCTCTGCGTCGTCGACAAGAACCGTAACGCGGCGAGTTTCATCAATTCGCTGTTCAGTTCGTTCGGGACCGGCCTGATGGCACCGCGCTCGGGCGTTGTGTTGCACAATCGCGGATCGGCCTTCGTCGTCAAGCCGGGGCATCCGAACTGCATTGCGCCCGGCAAGCGGCCGATGCACACCATTATTCCCGGCATGGCGGTGCGCGATAGCCGTGTTGTCATGCCCTTCGGGGTCATGGGCGGCCATTATCAGGCCATGGGTCACGCTTGGTTCCTGACCAACTTCCTGGATTTTGGCCTCGATCTGCAGCAGGCTATCGATCTGCCGCGCCTCTTTCCCACTCCCGCCGGACCGCTGGAGGTGGAAACGGGCGTGCCGCCGGAAATCGTGGCGGCTTTAAAGCGCCTCGGCCACACGCCGATGACCCCCGACCGGGCGATCGGCGGCGGCCAAGCGATCTGGATCGATTGGCAAACGGGCGGCCTGACCGGAGCGTCGGACCCGCGCAAGGACGGCATGGCGCTCGGGTACTGAACGGCAACCGCGAGTCATCCGCATTCTCGTCCGTCTGCCCGGCACATATCGCGCAGATGGATTATATTTTACCTATACGAACATTGCGAGGAGACGGGCCATGCTGACCATAGAGGATTGCGTCGCCCTTTCCGGCCTGACCGAAGCCGAAATCCTGGCGATCGCCGAACACGAGCACATCCCCTTCACCGCCGCCGCCGAGATGGGCCGCTGCCTGTTCTGCGCCGAACACGGCCTGGACACGCTGAGGCTCATGATCCTGGAGGATATCTGGGCTGCCAAGAAACGTGGCGACCGTGCCCATGTGCGGGAGCTTAAGCAAGCGCTCAAGGATTACGCGGCCACCCGCCGGGAAAAAACCGACGCGGCGCCTTACGCTTGAAGAGGGACGGAAGCGCTCTTTCGTCCGGGCGGGGCACGCATTAGTGTGTCCCGCCATGCCGATTGCCGTATCCGCCGCGCGCCCGCCCGAAGGCCCGATCCGTATCGGTTCGGAAGAGCATAAACAGCTCTTTTGCCGCGTCTTTCTCGACACCTTCGATCCCTACAAGCCCGCCGTCATCCCGTGGCCCCGACTCGATCCGGACGCGCTCGCGCGCCTGACCGGCCTGCCTTTCTGGCAAATGGCGGTCGAAACTGAGCACGAAGCGGGCGGACGGATGCAGGCCGCCGCCGACGCCAGCGCCGACCCCCTGATCCGCGAGGCCATCGCCCTCAACGCCTTCGAGGAGAACCGGCACAAGATCGTGCTTGAAAACATGATTCGTTTCTACGGCATCGAAATCGCGCCCGATCTGCAACCGCTTCACCTTCCGGACCCCGAGTGGGCGTTCATGCAAACCGGCTACGGCGAGGCGTTCGATTCTTTCTTCGCGTTCGGCTTGTTCCGCATCGCCAAGGATTCGGGATATTTCCCGCTGGAATTGGTCGAGGTGTTCGAGCCCGTAATTCAAGAAGAAGCCCGCCACATCCTCTTCTTCGCCAACTGGGTCGCCTACATGCAGGTCAACCGCCCGCTCCCGGCGCAGCCGTTCTTCCTCGCCCGACGGCTGCGCGCCCTCGCGGGGAAGGCCTGGAACCGCCTCCAGTTCGCGCGCGGCGGCGACAACCGCAGCTCCATGACCATGGACGGGCACAAGTCGATCGGCATTTCGCTCTCGCCGCGCAAGTTCTTCGAGTTGTGCCTAGCCGAGAACGACCGGCGCATGAGTCGCTACGACGGGCGTCTTTTGCGACCCCGCTTCATGCCGACGCTCGTGCGCCTCGCGCTCCCCCTCATGGGGCGCGCTTGATCGTCAGAACCGCCGTGACGCGCCTCGACCCCGCCTTGATGTCGTTCGACGTGTTCGGAACTATGGTCGACGTGCGGGCAGGTTCCTACGGCGCCTTCCAATCGATCCTCAACGAAGCGGGCGCCCGTGATGTCGACATCAAGGCGTTCTGGGAATACTGGGAACATCGCAACATCGCTCATTATTGGGAGCCATACCGGCGCTATCGCGATATTTGCGAGCTGTCGCTCGCCGAAACGCTCGATCATTTCCACGTCCGCACCAATTCCAAGCTAATTGAGCGCTATTTCGATTCGTTTGCCAATTTCCGTTTGTACGACGACGTGACTGCGACACTGGATCGGCTATCCCGGCGCGCCCGTCTCGCCGTTGTTTCCAATATCGACGACGACTTGCTGGCCCTGACCCCGCTCAAACGAAACTTTGATCTCGTCTGCACCGCCGAGCGCGCCAAGGGCTACAAGCCGGACGGGACTTTGTTCCGTTACCTGATCGCGCACGCCGGAACGGCCAAGGAGCGCATTTTTCACTCCGGCCAATCTCAGTTCACGGACTTGGTCGGCGGAAAGCCGCTCGGGCTCACCATCGCCTGGATCAACCGGCGCGGCATCGCACTCGACAATTCGGTGCCGAAACCCGACTATGTGTTCGGCGATATCGCTTCGTTGCTGACGTTAGTGACGTGACGGCAAATCACTCGGTTTCGGGCTTCCCGGTCCGGAGAAATTCGGCGAGCGCACAGGCAAGCACTTCGGTTCCCCGGCGAAGATCGTCGAGAACAAGATTCTCGTTCGGGCCGCCGACATGGGCGTCTTCTGGCTTTTCCGGGCCAGCGCCATACAGAACCGCAGGGATGCCGACGGCCGCGTAATGACGTGCGTCCGAAATCGTCGAGCGCGCGGCTTCGGGAATTTCGCGGCCGAGAACCGTGACTGCGGCGCCTTGAAGCGCATCGACCAGGGTATCGGTGCCGGGTGCAGGCTTGAGCGGCGGGGTAAGGTCAACGCGCCGGATGCGGCAAACGACCCCTGGCATGCCCGCCACCGCCTTGCCGAGCTGGACTGCGAGGCTCTGTTCCGCCTTGCCCGGGTCTTCGTCGGATGCGAGTCCGCGTGTCACGTTGATGGTGACGACGCCCGGCGCCGCGTCCTTGCCGCCCTCACCGTGGATGCCGCCGACGGCGAGCGCCGGCGGCGGGTCGACGCCGGCGGCGGCTGGGGAGGCCGCCTTGCGCAACTCGTAAAGAGTATCCAGCACACGGGCAGTCGCTTGGCCGGCTTCCGCGGCGGCGGCGCTCTGGCTCCGCACCTCGACCGCGAGACGAAGCGCGCCATGGTGGCGCGTCACGATGCTCCAGGTGCCGCCGGTGCAGACGGCATAATCGGGGTTGACGACGCCATGCTCAAGCAGCCAGGGCACGCCGAGCATCCCGCCAGCCTCGTGGTCGTAGGTGATATGAAGTTCCACCGCGCCGCCGAGTTCGCCCGCGACCGATTTGAGACCGACCAGCGCGAAGGCGTGCGCCGCAAGCGAACCCTTGGCCTCGACCACGCCGCGGCCATACATCACGCCTTCACGGATGTCGGCGGCGAACGGATCGCCGCTCCAGCCCGCGCCAGCGGGCGCGGTGTCGCCGTGTGCCTGCAATGCGATGGTCGGTCCGGGGCCGAATTCGTGACGAACGACGAGATTGGCGAGGCTTTTCAGGCCTTGGGCGCGAACTTCCTCGTCCGGCACCGGATGGCGAACGGCAGTCAGGCCAGCGAACTTTTTGAGCCACTCCGCCGTCTTGATCGCGTGTTGGCCAAGATCGCCCGGCGGGATTTCCGACCTCATCCGGACCAATTGTCCGAGCAGGCGGAACTGCTCCGCCCGGCGCGCGACCAGGGTCTTCCGAATCGTTTGGCGGATGGCTTGGTCCATGGATCCCCCAATGATCGGGACAATACCACCAGACCCGGCGGGGAAGCGCAAGAATCCAGCCACGATTCATGGTCTTAACCGAACCGGCGAAACCGTGACATGGCTCGCCTCGGCCTCTAACATCGGCCAACCCGGGGAGCCGCCCGCCCCGTTTCACCCGCACTCATCGTAAAGGACGCAAAGGACACGCCGCCCATGCTCAAGATTCTCGGACGCAAGAACTCTTCCAACGTGCAGAATGTGATTTGGGCGTGCGAGGAGATGAGCCTGACCTTCGCGCAGGAAGACATCGGCGGCCCGTTCGGTCGCAACAAGGATCCCGAATATCTGGCACTCAATCCCAACGGCACCGTTCCGACCATCGTTGAGAATGGGTTTTCCATGTGGGAATCGAACGCCATTATCCGCCATCTCGCCTCCCGGCACGGAGTCGGAACCCTGTGGCCGAAGGACGCAAACGATCGCGCCCATGCCGATCAATGGATGGATTGGCAGCAAACCGTGGTCAACGCGGGAATGCTGCCCCTGTTCCTCCAGCTCATCCGCGTCAAGCCCGAGGAACGCGACGCCAACCTGATCAAAACGGCGCGCGATAAGGCCGCCGCCGCGTTCGCGATCCTCGACAAGCACGTCGCCAAGAACAGCTACGTCGCCGGCGCGAACTTCACCATGGGCGATATTCCGCTCGGCATCGCCGTCTACCGCTGGTACACCCTGCCGATCGAACGGGAGAACTATCCCGCGCTCAAAGGATGGTACGATCGGATTTGCGAACGTGCGGCGTTCCGCAAGAACGTCATGATCGGCCTGACCTAGCCGATCGAAGGGTCAGGATCGAGTCCGTGCGTTCGTCTGCGGCGTCGCCCATTGTCAAGGATTTGGTGCTGGTTGGCGGCGGCCACGCCCACGTCGCCGTGCTCAAGAGCTTCGGCATGGAACCGATGCCGGGCGTGCGCGTCACCCTGATCACGCGGGATATACATACGCCTTATTCCGGCATGCTCCCGGGATTCGTCGCCGGCCATTATGGCTTCGACGACATGCATGTCGATTTAGGCCCGCTTGCCCGGTTCGCCGGCGCGGCCTTGATTCACGACGAGGCGGTCGGCCTCGACCTCGCCAACCGCCGGGTGATCTGCCGCGACCGGCCGCCGCTCGCCTACGACGTGCTTTCGCTCGATGTCGGCGCCGCACCCGATCTGTCGGCGCTTCCCGGGGCGGAAACACATGCCGTGCCGATCAAGCCGATCGGAAGTTTCCTCGCCCGCTTCGAAAAACTGCGCGCGCGCGTGCGCGAACGACGGCTTCCGACCCGTATCGGGGTCGTCGGCGCGGGCGCGGCCGGAGTCGAGATCGTGCTCGCACTGCGCCACCGCCTGCGCGCCGAACTGGCTGGGCTCGGGCGCGATCCCGACATTCTCGAATTCCACCTGATCGGGACGTTTCCGGAACCGCTTCCCGCCTTTCCCGCCGTCGCGCGGGCGCAGGCACGGCGCCTGCTCGAAGCCCGCGGCGTACACCTGCACTTCGGCCAAGCGGCGTCCTTGATCGAACCGGGATGTGTGCGCCTCGCCGACGGACAGGCGATCGATTTGGACGAAATTCTTCTCGCCACCCCCGCCGCGGCCGCGCCATGGCCCAAGGCGTCCGGTCTTGCGGTCGATGACAACGGCTTTGTTCAGGTCGACGAGACGCTCCGCTCGCTTTCGCATCCCGAGATATTCGCCACCGGCGACATCGCCGACATGATCCGGAGCCCACGGCCCAAGGCCGGGGTCTTCGCCGTGCGCCAGGGCCCGGCGCTGGCGGAAAATTTGCGCCGGGCGCTGGCCGCGCGCCCGCTCAGGCCGTTCCGGCCCCAGCGCCGATATCTCGCGATTCTGAGCGCCGGCGACAAATATGCGCTCGCCGCGCGCGGCGGATTTACGCTCGAAGGTGCCTGGGTCTGGCGTTGGAAAGATTGGATCGACCGGCGCTGGATGCGCCGCTATAGCGAACTACCCGCCATGCCGACGGCCGACCCCGACGTCGCGGCAGGGATCGCGGACGAGACCGCGCTCAAGGAAATCTCGGCCTTCGCCATGCGTTGCGGCGGCTGCGGCGCCAAAGTCGGCAGCGATCTATTGACCCGCGCCCTGCAGGGGCTCGATCCGGGACGGCGCGAGGAAGTCCTGGTTGGGCTCGATTCCCCAGACGACGCCGCCGTGGTCCAAGTTCCCGCCGGCAAGGCGCTGGTCCAGACGGTGGATTTTTTCCGTTCCTTCATTGCCGATCCCTACGTGTTCGCGCAAATCGCCGCTAACCACGCGCTCGGCGACATCCATGCCATGGGCGCCGAGCCGCAAACGGTGCTGACCATAGCCGTGATCCCGTTCGGCTTGGAAGCCAAGGTCGAATCCCAACTCGGCCAGCTCATGGCCGGCGCGACCAAGGTGGTGCGCGAAGCGGGCGCGGCATTGGTCGGCGGCCATACCGCGGAAGGATCGGAACTGGCGATCGGTTTCGCGGTCAACGGGCTTGTCGATCCCGCGCGCGTGTTGCGCAAGGACGGGCTTAAACCTAGCGATGCGCTCGTTCTTACCAAGGCGCTCGGAACCGGCACCCTGTTTGCCGCCGACATGCGCGCCCGCGCCAAGGGCCGCTGGGTCGAGGGCGCGCTTGCCTCCATGCTCCAGTCGAGCGGCGAAGCGGCCAAGATTCTGATCGCTCACGGCGCGCACGCGTGCACCGACGTGACCGGGTTTGGCTTGCTCGGCCATCTGGTCGAGATGACCAGGGCATCAAACGTGGACGCGGAGATCGCAATCGGGCGGCTCCCCGTGCTCGACGGCGCGGTGGAGTGTCTGAACGCTGGTATCTTTTCTTCACTCCAACCCGCCAACGTCCGCCTGCGCCGCGCGATCCGCGATCAGGCGACGGCGGCGACGCATCCGCTCTACCCACTGCTGTTCGATCCGCAGACGGCGGGCGGATTGCTCGCGGCCGTGCCGGAAGAAAATGTCTCGGCGTGCCTCGCCGCCCTCAAGGCTGCGGGCTATGTCCGCTCGGAGCGGATCGGGCGCATCAGCGCGCGGAGCGACCGGCCCGGACCGATCGGGATCGTTCTCTAGCTGCGGCAACAGCGCGCTTGAGCGCCGCCTTGAGCATCCGCCGTTCGCGCGCGATGCGAAACAATTTCGCCCGCTTCGCGACCGCGCGCTTGAGTCGGGCAAAGAAGTCCGGCTGTTCCTCCGCGCGCCGCAGCAGCCGCGCCAGCGCCCGAGTATCCTTGACGGCGAAATATCCGGGGTAGTTGCGCCCCAAAAGCCCAACGTTACCGGGAATGCGCGAGGCGATCACCGGCAATCCGGCGACGGCAGCCTCGGATACGACATTGGCGCCGCCTTCCATCACCGAGCTGATGACCATGACGCGGCTCTTGCGCATGGTTTCGCGCACTTGTCCATGGCTGACTTCGCCGAGCCAGCGGTAGCGGGAATTGCGCGCCGTTTCCACTTCTGCCGCGCGTGCCCATTCGGGTCCGATCGCCTGGCCGAGCTGGGTGACGCGCACGCGCGAAGCCATGGGCAAAAGCCGCGCCGCATAAGCGGTACGCAAGGGATCTTTTTCCGCGCGCAGGTGTCCAACCACGCAAACCTCGAACTGCGACGTTGGAGGCTTGGGCCTGCGCGCGAGCGGGCGGGCTGACTGGTGCACGACGGAAATCTTATTGCGAAAACGCGCGGGGATATGCGCGGCAACTTGGTCGTGAAGCGTGACCAGCCTATCGGCCAGCGCCATCGAACGACGCGTCGAAACCGGGTGGCTGAACTGAAAACGGTGGATATCGGTGCCGGTGAGTGCGACGATCAACGGCCGGTCGGGAAAATCCTTTGCGAACCGCCTGATCGCATCGGCGCTGCGCCAGGCGTGCAGCGCGATCATCGCGTCCGCTTCTCCGCCTCGGTATTCGGTCGTTATCGTCACCCGATGGCCTAGTGCGCGGAGATGCCGCGCCCAACGCACCGCCGTGGCGCGATTTCCGGCCCTTGAGCCAGGTTTGGCGGGCGTAATAAGGTTGATGCGCAACGAACCTACCCCCGTGGAGGCGACCGATGGCGGACGCGGAAGCCGAAAAGCTGGCCGGTCTCCTGGCCGAGGCCCACGCCCGCACGCTCGCCCTAATCGACGGGCTTTCCGATGTTCAGCTTATGGGCCCGCGTCTCGATATCGTCAACCCTTTCCGCTGGGAAGCGGGCCATATCGCCTGGTTCCACGAATATTTTGCGCTGCGCGGGCTCGACCCCGCCCACCGCCCCGCTATCGCCGGTGCCGACGCGTTGTACAACTCCTCGACGGTTCCCCACGACGCCCGCTGGATTCTCCCCCTGCCCGACCGCAACGGCACGGTCGCCTATATGACCAGCGTGCTCGATGCCATGCGCGCGCGGCTGGCGCAAGGACCGCTCGACGATCGCGTACGATACCTTTTTCGCCTGACACTGATGCACGAGGACATGCACGGCGAGGCGTTCACGTACATGCGCCAAACCCTCGCCTATCCCGCGCCGGCGATCGCCGGAAAGGCGCCCGAAAACGCCGAGGCCGGCCCGCATCCCGGCGACGTCGCCGTGCCGGGCGGTATCTTTCGGCTCGGCAGCGAACCGGGAACGCCGTTCGTCTTCGACAACGAAAAATGGGCGCATGAGGTGCGGATCGAACCCTTTCGCATCGCCCGCGCGCCGGTGACTAATGCCGAGTTCCAGGCGTTCGTGGCGGACAACGGCTACCAACGCCGCGAACTCTGGAGCGAGGACGGTTGGGCATGGCGGACATTGGCCATTGCCGAGCATCCAATCTATTGGATTCGCGACGGCGACGGCTGGCGCGTCCGCACCTTCGACCGCGAGGCCGAACTTCGCCCCCATCGGCCGGTCTACCACGTCAACTGGCACGAAGCGGAAGCCTACTGCCGCTGGGCCAACCGGCGCCTGCCGACCGAAGCCGAGTGGGAAGCGGCGGCGGCGGGAACGCCGGTCGGCGGCACCCTCGCGCCCGGCAAGCGTAAATACCCGTGGGGCGAAGCCGGACCAGATCCAGCACGCGCCAATCTGGACGGATACGCACTCGGCCCGGTCGATGTCGCGGCGTGTCCGGCGGGCGACAGCGCTTTCGGCTGCCGGCAGATGATCGGTAACGTCTGGGAATGGACCGCGAGCGATTTCGAGCCCTATCCCGGATTTTCGCCCGACATCTATGCCGACTATTCCCAACCCTGGTTCGGAGGTACTCACAAGGTGCTGCGCGGCGGCGCCTGGGCGACGCCCGGCCGACTTGCGAATTGCGCTTACCGCAACTTCTTCGTTCCTGAACGCCGCGACGTGTTTGCGGGATTCCGTACTTGTGTGCTTTAGCCCAGGCGGGCCAAAACCCAGTTGACGCGATAAAGGCTCAAGAACCTTCCGGGCAGATCGGGATCGGAGAAGCGCGTCACGTGGTCAATGCCCGCCGGCCGACCGCACGCCCGCGCGACATTGTCGCAAACGATGCGCGCAAATACCGTTGGATCGAGCGAGATCTCGGCGGACAATAGAACGAAGACCGGCCGGTCGTTTCGCATGCCGGTTGGGGGATAGCGATCCAGTTGCCGCGCATCCCGTCCGGCAAGGGTTTCAAGAGGGGTTGCGATCTCGGGGCCGCCCGTTCCATAGGACAACGCGCGCCAACGATGGGTGCGCCCGTAATCGGATAGCATCAACACGGCATTAGGCGGGAGATGCCGTGAAATGTCGCCCATCAAGGCGCGGAACGAACCTTGCTTCTGGTAATAATGGCCCCAGGCGGGAGTTTTGTCCGGCGACCGCAGGCGCGGCGTGTCGACGGCCATATGTCCGCCTACGATCACCAGCATCGCCAATCGTAACCACAAAATTCGCGTCCGCCATACCGCCACGACCGCCGCGGCCATACCCAGCGCCAGAAAGGGAACGGCGTAGACCGACGTGCGGTCATATTGCCTGAACTGGGTCATGACGATCGACACGAGCAGATGCACAAACACGATCGCCAACGGCAGCGGACACCGGCCGCGCCACGCCAGCCACACAAGCCCCACGAGGCCCAAGCCGAGACCGGAAACGGAGAACATATCGGCATGGACACGAAACCATTCCAGCGCGCTTTGCCAGGACAGCGACCCGCCCGATGGGGAAGGAGTCACCGTCAACGTCAGGAAATAGAGCCACGATTGGTTGGCTCCGCTTCGGCCGGACGCGATTTCCAGAATGACGATACCGGCAACCGGCACCAGCGCCGCCGCTGTAGCCATGCCGTGCCATAGGATTAACCGCACGCGCCATGACCCCGGTATATCCGGCAAGAACAAAAGCGATAAGAACACCGCGACCGGCAGAAGGAATACGATGCTGTAATACGTGTAAAGCGCAACGGCCTGAAGAATGAAAGCAACGGCGATTTCCCGCCTCGAGGGTCCTTCCGGTATTGTCGCCTTTTTGAGAACGCGATCAAAAGCCAGCAGCGCCGCCATCAAGGCAAGTAAGGCGACGTTATGGGCCCCTAACGGCGCGAAGCCGTGCAAAAAGGATGCGCCAACAGCGAAAACGATCGCCAGCGTCGCGATCGCGGGGCCACCGTTACGGGCCGAAAATCCGATGACCCCGAGCATGCCGATGGCAGCGGCCTGCGCCGCGATGCTGAGGGCGATTTGCCCCACCGAATCCGCGCCGACAAAAAAAGACCCGAGGTAAAACCAGGACTGCGCGACGAGGGTAAGAACGAGCAATCCGGCGGCGTGAATCGGGCGTAGCAGAGTATGAAGCCAGCTTTTGTCGTCTTTGCTCAATGCGACGATCAGAGAATCTCCCGCCTGACCTGCCGGCCAGAAATGTTCGGCACTTCGCAGCGATTGAATCCACTGCATGGAAAAGGCGTGATCCTGGTTCGGCTCCAGGCCCTGAAACAACCAGACGCGCGTAATCACTGCCGCGCTCAAGCCAACGAAAATGCCCGCGATCCAAACCCGATTGATCGGAGATTTTCCATCGCCCACGAACAAACGACGCGACGGCATTACGACTTGGGTCGAATTTTGGCCCGGCTGACGACCAAGACGACGCCGGAAACGTCCTTGGCGATCTGAACCGCCTTCGCGTGCTCGTCCTTGGTCAAGGCGCGCCCGAACAGGAAGACGCGCCCCTTGACCGAACGCCATCGCCAGTTGGTGACGTTAATACCCTTGCCTTCGATGTAGAGCGCCTTGATTTTGGCCTCGATCACCGTGTCGTCCACGATATTGGCGGTGGGCTTCCCCTTGTCGTCGGCAGCGATCACGCTCTCCAGCAGCACTTCGTTATAAACCTTCTTCACCCCTTCGACCCCGGCCGCGACCTTGCCGGCGGATGTCTTGGTTTCGGCCGTTGAAACCGTTCCGGTCAGCATCACCTCCTGCTCGTAAACGTCGACGCCCAGCAGCGCGCCTTCCTTACCGAGATTGTCGGTGAGTCGCGCAACGATCACGGTCTTGATCTTGGCATCGGCGGCGATGTCAGCTGCGCTGCGGTCCTCGGCTGCCGCCTCGATCGCGGACACAACGCCCGAGAAGGGATTGAACTGCGCCAATGCCGGCTCGGCGGCCAAACTCGTCACGAGCGATACCAGCAGGATTGAAGCGTATCGATGGCCGCGCATGGCGGCCATCCTAGCAAAAAAAATCGCGGGGGATGAAACGACTTTTGTCCCCCGCGACCCTTCGTTCCGGGATTCTCAAACCCCGTGTTTCTTGAACCACTCCTGCATCTTCTTCCAGCCGTCCTTGGCCGGTCCCTCGCGGTAGGTCGGACGGTAATCGGCGTGGAAGGCGTGCGGCGCGTCAGGGTAGACCACCCAATCGGTCGCGACCTTGGCCGCCTTCAGGGCCGCCTTCATCTGGTCGACCGTGGCGACCGGGATGCCCTGATCGGCGGCGCCGTAAAGCCCCAGTACCGGCGCCTTGAGTTCGGCGGCGATGTCGACCGGCTGGCGCGGGGTCATGGCATTCTTGTCCCCGACCAATCGGCCGTACCAAGCGACGCCCGCTTTCACCCGTGGGCTGTGCGCCGAATAGAGCCACGTGATGCGCCCGCCCCAGCAGAAGCCGGTGACGGCGAATTTGTCGGGGTTGGCGCTCTTCTGGGCGATGGCCCAGGCGGCAGTCGAGTCGAGATCCGCCATCACCTGCGCATCCGCAACCTTTGAGACGATTTCCTTGAAGATGGTCGGCACGTCCGGGAGCTTCGACGGATCGCCCTGGCGGAAGTAAAGCTCAGGCGCGACGGCCATGTACCCGAGCTTGCCGAGGCGGCGGCAAACGTCCTTGATGTGCTCATGCACGCCGAAGATTTCCTGCACCACCAGCACGGTCGGAAACGGTCCGCCGTTGGCCGGCATGGCGTAATAGGCCGGCATCATGCCACCGGCGACGGGCACCTGTCCCATCCCGGCGATCAGCCCGCCCGTATCGGTGGTGACCACTGTCTGGGCGTTGACCGGACCCGCCGCAATAGCAAATCCGGCGATCGCGGTCGCGCCGGTCACGAAAGAACGACGGCTGATGTCGGCCTTCGGCATCAAACTCAGGACATCTTGGTGCATGGTATGAACGGTCCTCCTTATGGGTGCTAGAAGTTCACTTTGTCGCCGGGATTGATCGGCATCACCTTGGTGCGGGTCTGCCCGAGTTCGGATTGATACTCGGCCGGAGTTCCCTTCAGCGGAGGGAATGTGCCGTAGTGAATCGGAATCGCCAGCTCGGGCTTCAAGTATTCGCGCGTGGCGAAGGCCGCGTCCTTGGGGTTCATGGTGAAATGGCCGCCGATCGGAATCAGGATCAGGTTTGGCTTGTAGTATTCGCCGATCCATTTCATGTCGGCGAATACGCCGGTATCGCCCATGTGATAGATCTTGAATCCGTTCTCCAGCTCGACGACAAACCCGACCGGCTCGCCGCCGACATGAGTTTCGTCCTTGCCGGTCATGGGGTTTTTCCAAACCAGTTCGGACGAATGCTCGGCGCGGGTCATGGTGATTTTGATGTCGGGACCGAGCGGCGTGATTACGCCGCCCTTGTTCATGCGCGGCACCAGATTGGCGGGCAGGATTCCGAGATTGAGCAAGGATTGATTCAACCCTGCCGGGGCATAGATCGGCACGTTGTGCATCTGCGCCAATTCCGGCGCGTCGCCGAGATGGTCGCCGTGGCCATGGGTAACCAAGATAAGGTCGATCTTGCCGAGCGCCTTGAGGTCCTTATAGGCGTCCGGGGTTTTCGGATTCTTAGTCAGGAACGGATCGATCATGATCACCTTGCCGCCGGGCGTGGTGATCTTTGTCGCCGCCTGACCGAGCCAATGAACTTCGGTCTTCCCACTCTGAGCCTGGGCCGGGCCAGCCACCAACGTCAGCGCCGCGACCAGCACGGCGCCGAACGATACGTATTGAAACATGGTTGTCGCCTCCCTGGAGACGGCCGCCAGTGAAGCATGGCCCGTTGATCGGCACCAGAGCCCTCCGATCATCACGCCCGCGTGAACGCGGGGCACATTAGATAGGCGTCACATTAGAACGCACCGCGACGCGATAACGGGATTCGCCCTCGGCCTTGGCCAGTGCGGTCAGCGCCGACCGAATCCGCTCGGGACCGATTGTGTTCGCCCAGGCCAACGGGCCCAAAGGATAGTTCGCGCCGAGGCACATGGCGGTATCGACCGTCTCCTCGTTGGCAACTCCATCTGCAACCGCCCAGGCAGCTTCGTTGGCAAGCCGGACGACTAAACGCAACATCACCAGCGCCGGCGCGTCCGGCAAGGGCGAGGCCGCCTTACCTAGCGATTGGATCAATCCGGCCGCGGCGGCAAGAGCGGACGGATGCGTGGATACCCCGGCCGCAAGCCCGATCCGGCGCGCGCGACGGTAATCCAGCGCGAGATCGAACAACACCAAGTTGGACGGCGCCCCCTCCGCCACGCACCGTTCGGCCGCGCGGCCATCGGTCAGCATCAGGGTCGCGCCGTCAATCACCACGCACCCTTTACCCGACCCTCGCACGCAGGGAATCTCGCTTGCCATGATCGCTTGGGCCAAGCCTTCCGCAGGGCCGAGGTCGCCTTCCATCGTCACGCGCGTGGGTTTGGGTCCCGGCGGTAACTCCTGGGGCGGCAAGCGCGCCGCGCCGGCGCGATAATCGTAAATGCCCTGCCCAGATTTTTTCCCGAGCCGGCCGGCGGCCACGAGTTCGGCTTGCGCGCGCGACGGCGCGAAGCGCGGATCGCGATCGAACGCCTCGAAGACCGCTTGGGTGACGGCGGCGTTCACGTCGTGCCCGATCAGGTCCATCAACTCGAACGGACCCATGCGAAAGCCCCCCGAGTCGCGCACGACCGCGTCGACAGTGGCGGGATCGGCGCCGTGGCGTTCCAGCAGGCTCAGGGCTTCGAGATAGAACGGGCGAGCCACGCGATTGACGATGAACCCGGGCGCGTCGCGCACTACTACCGGTGTCTTACCCCAGGCGCGCATCAACATGCACAGAAGATCGATGACCGCCGCGGCCGTTTCGCGTCCACGCACGACTTCGACCAACGTCATCACCGGCGCCGGATTAAAGAAATGCAGGCCCGCGAACCGTTCCGGCCGCTTGAGCGCCCGCGCTAACGCAGACACCGAAAGCGACGAGGTATTGGTGGCGAGTAGCGCGTCCTCGCCGACGACCGTTTCCAAGGCCCCCAATAGTTCGCTTTTCGCCGCCATTTTTTCGGTCACGGCTTCGATCACGAGAGCGGCGGACGCGAGGTCGCCGAGCGTGGCGGCAACGGTCACGCGCCGGGCGGCAGCTTCCGCCTCGGAACCCGCGATCCGACCCTTGGCCGCTCGCGCGGCAAACGAGCCGGCGATCCGCGTCCTCGCCTTGTCCGCCGCGCCGGGCACGGCATCGAACAATCGTACCGAATGTCCGGCCTGCGTCGCGACTTCCGCGATGCCTGCGCCCATGGTGCCCGCGCCGACGATACCAATGATGGCGGACGGAGCGAGCAATGTACCCATGGAAACTCAGCCGATGCGATGAACGTTGAACGGCCCGTTGATGCCGGAGATTTCATATACCGGTATGGTGCCGCTGACCCCCTTCACCTTGACGTTCAGGTGTCCGGCGATGCGGACGATATCGCGAGCCTCGGCGAAGGTCGCGTCTGAGGCGAAGATTTGGCCACCGCTGGCGAGCGATTCGAGCCTGGCCGCGATATTGACCGAACTGCCGATCACGCTGTACTTGACCCGCAAATCGGAGCCTATGTTGCCGGCGACCGCGTCGCCGGTATTCAAGCCGATGCCCATGTCCAGCGGCGGCAAATCCTTGTTCCCGTTCGCGGCGTTGACCGACGCCATGGCATTGTGCATTTCGACCGCGCAGGCGACGGCACGGGCCGCGTCGTCGGGTTTGACCACAGGAACGCCGAAAACGGCAACGATGGCGTCGCCGACGAAGTTGTCGATGCTATCGATCGTTTGTTCCCGCTTGCCCATCGTTGGTTGTGCCGCGGATAGGGCTGCCCCTGTGACACCAATTACTTGGTGTAGGTGCTCGCCTGCAACTCCAGCAGGCGTTCATCCTGGTAATGCGGACGGTCGGGCTTGGGCTTCGACAGCAACGTCTGGATCGCGCACGGTCCCGGACCGAAATTGTGGATGTCGTGATGAACGAACGCCGGCACCGAGATCAGGTCCCAGCGGCCGAGCTTCACCGTGCATGTCTCGCCGTCGCGGAAGATATTGACCGTGCATTCGCCGTCCAGGATGAAGAACGTCTCTTCGGTTTCATGGCAATGCACCGGAATCTTATTGCCGGGCGGCATGGTCTGAATCGACATGGTGAAAGCAACCGGGTCGACGGCGTTGATCTCCTGATGATCGATCGAGCCCGAGGCGCCGACATAACGGCGCTGACTACGCGCATACTTCGGATCGAGCTGGGTCTCGAACCCGAACACGGCCCAATCCTCGCGGCGATCAGCGTAGCGCGCGATGCGCGCCTTCATGTCGTCGGCCAAGCTCACGGCTTTCCCCATATTTGGAAATTCGGCTGGCGCACGAATGTTAAGCCAGGCGTCCGGCCGCGGCAAGTTTGGACTTTGCCGCGCCAAGATCGAGTTCATCGAGGCACCGCGCCGTCTGCCAACCGGTCGCGCAATCCCAATCGTGGGCGGCGTAGTAATCGTCGAGCATGCGCGCATAACCCTGCGCGTCCAGCTTCGCGCCGGCGTAAGGTCCGCCTGAAATCGACGTTTCGAAAAATCGCGCCGGCGGCATGTCATGCGCGCGCGTAAATCCAGCATGCAACGTATTAAAGGCCTTCTCCAGATTCTGGATGCGCCGCCCGGTACGGGCGAGTGCAGCGGGATCGGTCTTGAAACCCGCCGCCTTTTCCAGCAAGACCGCGATCTGCTCCAGACCGATCAACTCGAGATCGATCCAGTAGGTTGTGTAGTAACAAAGCCCGACTGAATCGACGACGGCCTTGAAACTTTCAAACCAAGCCGCGACCGCGCCCTTCCCTTCGTACGCTTCCGGCCGCGCCGCCGCCGCGGTGCCGAAAACCGCCTTCGCTTTCTCCGGGTCCATGCCGAGCCGCTCGACCAGCGCCGCACCGTTCAGGTGCCCGCCGCCGCGCGTCGAGGTGAAGATGCCGAGCGCCCAGCCCTTGTGCGAGCGCACCGTCTGCTCGTTCAAGCCCTGGCCCTTGGCGTGCATCGCGAACGCCTCGCTACCGCGCCCGAGCTTGCGCGCGGCTTCGGCAACGCCATCCGCGAGAAGGTCGCCGAAGCCCTGCCGTCGGGCGATACGCGGCAAGAGCGCGAGCATGGCGTCGGCGTTACCCCAGACCAATTCCAACCCATCGCTCTCCGCTTTGCCGAGAAGTCCACGTTCCCAGGCCTCGAAAGCCCACGCTAGCGCCGACCCGACCGCGTCAACGTTGAGGCCAAGCTGATTGATCAGCGCCTGCCCCTTGAGTACGGCCTCGGCGTCGGTGATATCGAGGTTCGAGCCGAGCGCTCGTACCGTATTGGTGTGCATACCCTCGACCGTGAGCGGGCCGTGCCGGCCGCCGGGCAGGTGATACATGTGCGTGCATGAGGTTGGACAGGCGGTGCAGGCGGTACGACCGATTTCCCACCGTTCGCGGTAAACGATCTCCTTCAGGTTTTGCCCTTTGTCGGCGGGCCAATACTCGTCTTGTTGATTGCGCACGCCTTGCGGGACGCGGCCGTCCGGCCCGCCCACGCCGTAGGCACCGTGCGTGCCATTACGCCTGAGAATGCCGCTTGCCCGCGAGTTTTCAATTTTCTTCAGCAGCGCCTGGGTGTAGTTCCAGAAGCCACGCGGATCGGCGAGGCGGATCGGCTGCGTCCCGCGCGCGGCAATAGCCTTCAGGTTCTTGGCGCCGAAGATCGCCCCTGCGCCCCAGCCGGCGGCGCGGCCCCGGTCGACGATCACGCACGCTTGCGCGCAGCGGTTTTCGCCCGCAGGCCCGATGCTCGCCACCCGCATACGCTCGTCGTCATGGGTACGACGGATTTCGGCCTCGGTATCCCAAGTATCGCGTCCCCACAGCGCGCGCGCATCGCGCAGTTCGGCGGCGCCGTCGCGAATCGCCAGGTACACCGGATGGCGGGCCTTGCCGCGCACCACGATCTGGTCGAACCCCGCCAGCTTCAACTCCAAGCCAAAGTGGCCGCCGACGCTCGAGGTGGCGATGCCGCCGGTGGCCACGTTCTTCGCCGAAATGTTGGTTCGCGAGGCGGACGGAGCCAGCGTCCCGACCAACGGCCCGGCGCCGAGCGCAACCACGCTCCCGGGATCGAGCGGTCCGACGCGCGGGTCCGACTCTTCGAACACGATCGCATCGGACATCCCGCGGCCACCCAGAAACTCGCGCCACGGGTCGATCGGCTCGACGCGACAGCAAAGGGAGTCGAGGTCGACGCGGAGCAGCCGCCCCGCCCAGCCGTGGTCGGGCGCACGATTCATGACACGGCCTCTTCCGTCCCGGTCCGGCGCCGGCGGCCGAGGCGCAGCGCGCGCGGCGCACAGACGGCGATGCAGAGCGGTGTCTCGACGCTGCGGCACACGTCGCATCCGTCGAGCACGCGGATATCGGCGAGGCCGCTCGCCTCGTCGCGGCGGACGCGGACGTAGGATTGCGCGGCGCCGGCCTTCTTCGACCAGCGAAAGGCGCACGCCAATTCGCACGCAAGGCAGGCGGTACACGCCCGCGTGTCGGCGAGAATCGTTTCCGCCCATGCGCCCACCGCAGCCTCCGCCGCCGACAGCCGATTTAATTAGTATACTAACATTATGCCGGAAATCGGGCTCGCACGCAAGCGGTGAGCCAAGCGCGGAACTCGACGACGGGCGAAAAAAAGCCGAAGGTAGGCACTAGGAGCACAATGCGATGAGATCCCGCGGCGACTTGAGTCTTGGCGACCGGCCTGGCTTTCTGGTCCGGCGACTGCACCAGATTCATCTAGCGTTGTTTACCGAGGAATGCGGCCGCTTCAAGGTGACGCCGGTACAATACAGCGTGCTTACCGCGCTCGAACGGCACGGCCCGCTCGACCAAGTCTCGCTTGCGATGGCAGTCGGCATTGATCGCGCCAACGCAACCGGCGTGCTGTCGCGTCTGGAGGCGCGCGGGCTCATTCAGCGCGATCCCGACCCCGGCGACCGGCGCATCAAGCGCTGCACGCTGACGGCTCTTGGCCGTAACCTCACCCGGCGCATGGCAAACGCGGTCGAGCGCTGCCACCGTCGAACGGTCGCCGCCCTACCCGCGCGCGAACGGCGCAATTTCCTGACGAGCCTTGAGCGACTGGTGCGGGCCAACAATGCGCTCGGCCGCGCGCGTCTGCGGCTCGAGTGACCTTTGTTTCAGCGCAGCGCCGGATAACCGCGCTCTGCGGCTTCGCATTCGTAATCCAACAGCCGGGCGTAAGCGGCCGGATCGGGCGCAACGATGTCCTTGAGCATCAAACCGTCGCGCACAGACGTCCATTCCGGCGACTTGCCGACACGTTGCAGCGCCGCCCGCAGCCTGTCCACGGTCCTGGACGGGGTCGCGCAGGACGTGACGAACGGGATCGACGGGCTGGGCGGCGTTGTATCCAGAACTCGGAGGCGGCGGCCAAGTTCCGGACGATGGCGGCGGAAGAAAGCAAAGGTGACACAATCCACGCAGGTAGCGTCCGCTTCGCCCTTGGCCACCCGCTCGATATTGCCGGGTTGGCTATGGGTTTCGGCGACACTCGCAAACAAGGCCCTGCCACCGGCGATATCGGCCAGCGCGCGGCGCGGTAGGTTCATACCGGAATTGGAATGGATGCTATTGAAGACGAAGCGGCAGCCGCGCAGGTCTTCCAACCGGCGATAGGGGGAATCATCGCGGACCAGGAATACCCCGACGTGAGTAGCACCGTGGCAATATTCGGCCGTATAGACCGGTGCCCCGAGCAGGACTGCTTGACCGCGGAAGATGGTTTGCAAGGGATAACCGCAGACCTGGGTGAACGTCACCGTGGGCTCGATCGTGGACGGCACCGGCGGGCGCGCGAAGTCGAGGTCGATCGGAAGATCGTTTTCGCCCGCGTGCGCCATTTCGGCGCGGACTGCCGCCCAAAACGCGGCATTGTGGGGCCGCATCTCGGGCAGATTATACATGGGCAGGCTGGCGAGAAGTGCGCTCACGTCAGCGAATTCCCGGGTACAGCCGCTGCGGCAACCATAGGCTCAATTCGGGAATATACGTGATAATTGCCAGGCTGAAGAGAGCGAGACCCAGCCACGGCAGCACCGCCCGGACGACTGCGAGGTAGGGCCGATCGAACGCGCCGCTCGCAACGAACAAGTTCAATCCGAATGGCGGCGTGATGTTGCCGATGTCGACATTCACGGACGTGACGATGCCGAAATGGACCAGCCCGATGCCCGCCGCATTGACCATCGGCAACAGCATCGGTACCAGGATCAAGATGTTGGAAAATACGTCGATGAACATGCCGATGCCCAGGAAGAGTCCATTGGCGATGAGAAGCACAAAATCGGATGACGGCTGGCTGGCGGCAATTGGCCCGACGATCGCGTTGGTCGTGCCGGTTACGGTCAGCAGCCAGGAAAAAAGCGTCGCCGCCGCAACCATGATCATGATGCGCGCGCTCGCCAACGCCGACTCTAGGCAAACTTCCCAAAGTCCCTTGAGATCGAGTTCGCGGTAAATCACCACGCACACGAACGCCGCGTACACCACCGAAACGGCCGCCGCCTCGGTCGGCGTGAACACGCCGCCGTAAATGCCGCCCAGAATGATGACCGGCATGCCCAAGCCCCAGGTGACTTGGCGCGCGGACGCCATCCGCGCGTGCCAATCTGCCCGCGGGGTGCGCGGAATATCGTTGATCCGGGCCCATATCGAACAATAAGCCATATAGACGACGCTGAAGACGAGTCCGGCGCCGATACCCGACATGAACAACGCCCCGACCGAGGCTCCCGCCACCGCGCCATAGACGATCATCGCGTTGCTGGGCGGGATGATCATGCCGATCAAGGCCGACGACGTGACCACGCCGAGCGCAAAATGCTCGGGATAGCCCGCGCGCAATAGGGCCGGATAGAGGATGCCGCCAACCGCGACGATGGTCGAAGCGCTCGATCCGGTGATGGCGCCAAACAGCATACAGGTCATCACCACGGTGATGCCGAGCCCACCCGGCCAATGTCCGACCAGGCTTTGGATGAAGTGCACCAGCCTCGCCGACAGCCCGCCACGGCCCATGATGTTGGCGGCAAAGATGAAAAACGGGATCGCCATCAATGGAAAGCTTTCGAGCCCCGCAAATACCCGTTGCGGCAAAATCGAGAGCGGTATCGGCGACACCAGCCAAAAAGTGAGGAAGCTAGCCCCGGTCAATACTACGAACATCGGCAACGTGGCGAACAGGCCGATCACCAGTAGCGGAAATACGATCAGCGCGCTCATGCCCACGCGCCCCCGATCAATCCTGCAAATCCAGCCGGTGCTGATCTTCCACCGGGCGAACCACCAATCGCGCCAATAACTGAATAGTGCGCAGTCCCATAAGGAAGCTTCCGACCGGCATGGCGAGATAGGTCAACCACATCGGCGCCTGCAGCACCGGCATCACCTGTCCACCCGCGCGGATGCGGAGCGTGTGCGCACCGCTATAATAGAAAAACACAGCGAAAAACGCCGCCATAACGACGGCGACGGCGATAGCCAGACGCCGGCGGTTGGCGGGCGACAGCATCAGCGGCAACAAGTCGATGGCAATATGGCCGCGGGTACGCACGGCGACGCTGCCGCCGACGAATACAATCCAGACGATCAGGTAAATCGAGACTTCTTCCGCCCAGGGAATCGGATCACGGAAGATATAGCGGAGGACGACATTGACGAACAGAAGCCCGCTGGCGAATGCCAGCGCGCCGCCAATGAATCCATTTTCGGCGGCGCACAGAACCCGATCGGCACGATCCAAGGCCGCCCCGATCGGCGACGGTCGCGAAACAGCCACGGCCGCGAAAGATAAAGATTACGTGCCGTTATTTGCCGGAGGCTTCCCTGACGGCCTTGCGGACCATTTCCAATGTTTCTGGGCCCTGACGCTGGGTAAACCAGTCGTATACCGGGCGAGAGGCTTCCTCGAACTTCCGGCGCTGCTCGGGCGAAAGCTGACTGATTTCGAGACCGGCGGCACGGAACGTCTTCAGGTGCTCGGCCTCCGAGGCGGCGATGATCTCGCGCTGGAACTTGCCGGCCTCGCGCACCGCGTTGACCAGGATTTCGCGTTGTGCTGCCGGAAGCTTGTCGAGAAACGGCTTGTTGAAGATGAAAGCGTAGGCAATGAAGCCGTGATCGCTGAGGGTGAGGTACTTCTGCACCTCGAAGAAGCGCATCAGCGCGATGGTGGCGATCGGATTTTCCTGCCCGTCGACCACCTTCTGCTGCAACGCCCCGTATAGTTCCTTGAAGTCGATGGCAACCGGCGTGGCGCCGAAGGCCTTGAATTGCTCCATGATCACCGGGGCTGGCATGGTCCGGATCTTGTGGCCCTGGTAATCCTTGGGCTCGCGGATCGGAAAGTGTCCGGTAAACTGCTTGAAGCCGCTTTCCCAGAAGGCGACGCCCTGGATGTTGACCTTGTTGAGCGGCTTCAAAATTTCCTGGCCGACCGGGCCGTCCATCACCTTGTAGGCAACCTCGCGGTTCGGAAACAGGAAGGGGAGATCGAGCACCTGCACCGGCGGCGAAACCGGGGCGATCCAGCCGGTCGGTAGCACCGCGGCCTCGACCGCGCCGGCCTGGACCTGTTCGACCATTTGCGTGCCGCTGCCGAGCTGCATGGCGGGAAAAACCTGGATGCGCACCTGGCCGTGGGTACGGGCTTCGACCAGCTCTTTCCATTTCAGCGCCGCCTGATGATGCGTGCTGCGATCGGGCTGGTCGTGGCCGAGCTTGATGGTGGTTTGCGCGGTGGCGCCGAGCGACATCGCAATACATGCGACGACGATGACGAAGGCGAAACGGGCGGCGCGAAAGGCGGTGTTCATAGAACCTCTCCCTGTCCAAGTCATGGTCGCGGGCCGGATCAACGTACCGGTTGTACTAAAGATAGTAACAATCGCCCGTGCCCGGCGCAATCGGGTCCGCAATCGGAACCGGTTGCGAAAATCGGGTATGGAAAATCTATATTAGCCCGGCAGTGAAATGGGCATGAACCTGTCGCGCCCAACCGCGCATGCCCCGCTCCGCTGATATTGCAGGATTCTTGATCCATTCCTGCACAGGGACGGAAAAACCGCTTTTAGGCCGTGCGAACAGCTCCGATGGCAAGATCGGGGCCGCCGTGGCGACAACCTCGCGTTTGGTAAGGTCCGGGTGGGCCGCAATCACGGGGGCCGCCGCCCCAAGCAAACTCCAATCCACCAAAGGAACGCGGATTTCCAAGGAATGCGCCATGCCCGCCCAATCGGAATCGCGTAGGAGTTGATTGCGCATGTACCAGCACATCTCCAGCGCCGAAATGGAAAGCCGGGCCTCGGAAATACCTTCCGACGTCGCTTCCAGGCGCGCACGTGGCTCGAGCTTGTTCCAGCCCTCGCGGGCCATGTCGGAGTCGAGCACGTGCGGCAATTCCCAGGGCGCATACAGTCCGCGACGAAGCAGATAGGCCCCACCCAAGCTGCCGCCATATTCGATCAAACCTGCGTACTTGGGGGAAGTGAGGTGGGCAGCAAGCCGAGCGGTCGTTAGTCGGAAGAGCTTACCCAATCCCGGAATCTGAGCGGGATAGCGAAACAGCCCCGCGACCCATGGAACTTCGCGGAAGGTGGAATAAGATCCGAACAGCTCATCGCCCCCTAATCCGGAGAGCGCGACCTTGAGTCCCCGGGAGGCCGCCGCCCGGGCCACGAACCAAGTGTTGACGCCGTCGACTGAAGGCTGATCCATGGCCGCGAGCAGATCTTGGCGCGCAGACTCGAAATCCTCTCGGGACACCCGCCGGGTGACGTGATCGGCATTGATGGCGTCGGCCACGGTTTCGGCGAGTGGTACCTCGTCATTCTCCATTCCGGCATATTCGTCGAAGCCTAAGGTGACGGTCTGAGGTCGTTGGCCCATGGCCGCGACTTCGGCGGCCAGCAGCGTGGAATCGAGCCCGGCGGAAAGAAACACGCCCACTGGCACGTCCGCTTCCAGGTGCGCCGCGACCGAATCACGAATGGCGCTGGAAATTATTCCAAGGGCTTCCCGGCGATCCATCCAGGCAGGCTCACGGACTGCGTTCGACAGCAAATCCGTGACGTTCGCGAAGGAAATCGCCTCGCGTGGGCCAGTTGTGTCCACGTACATCCAATGGCCGGACGGCAATGCATGAATACCACGATAAAGCGTCCAGGGTTCGGGGATCGATCCCCACAGAAAGAACCCGGTGTGACCGGCCGGTTCGGGACGGGTATCGACGTCGGCTTTCCGCAGCGCCTTGACCTGGGAAGCGAAGCGAAACGTGCGGCCGTCATCGGACCAATAAAGCGGCTTGATGCCGAAGGGGTCGCGGGCCAGAAAAAGCCGCCGGGCCTCACCGTCCCACAACGCCATCGCATACATACCCCGCAGGCGCGAAAGCATCTCCGGCCCCTGCTCGGCGTAAAGAGCCAGCACTACCTCGGTATCGGAATGGGAGCGGAAAACGTGACCGCGCGCCTCCAATTCCGCGCGCAGAGCGCGATAGTTGTAGATCTCGCCGTTGAACACGATCATATGGCGTCCGCGCGCCATGGGCTGGGCGCCGGCTTCGGAAAGGTCGATGATGGCGAGCCGCCGGTGCGCCAAGCCGACGGCTCCGGCGTCGCTGAGCCATAGGCCCTCGCCGTCGGGACCGCGCGCCCTCATGGCGTCGCGCACGGTCAACAGTTCGTCGCCATCGACTTTGCCTCCGGCACGCGAAAATACGCCTGCGATCCCGCACACGGTCCTTCCCTCCTTGGGTTCCGGCGGCCATGGGAAGATTACGGGCAAATGGCCGACATAAGTATGTGTTTTCTGTTCTAGCGGCGATCAAGTCCGACGCGCCCGAAGGATCCCTTCGAAAACCTGCAACAATCGATCGACATGGGTCTCCCAGTCGAATCGGGTTTCGGCCCGCTTGCGTCCCTCGACGACCAGGCGCTGCCGCTCCGCCGGCACCGCGTCGAGTCGACGAATCGCCTCAGCCAGTTCGCTGAAACGCAGCGGCGTGTAGTAATGCGCGCATTCGCCCAGGATTTCCCTGTTGATCGTCGTTTCCGCCGCGACGACCGGAATACCCGCCGCCATCGCCTCGACCATCGGATGGCCGAAGGTTTCCGAGACCGACGGAAAGACGAACACATCATGCGCCGCGTACAAGGCTGGAAGATCGGCGTAAGGCACGGAACCCAGTTCGACCAAACCCTTGGCGACGCCGCGACGGATATGGAACAAATCCCAGCTTGAGCCGGGAGTTGCTGCGATCTGCGCCTCGTCCATGGTCATCCGGACCCGGCAGGGAATGCCCGTTTCGTTTAATCGTTCCGTCGCCAGAATCAGGTCGGCGGGAGCCTTGTGCGGATAATAAGCGCCAACATAAAGGATTTTGAGAATCCCATCGCCCCGCCACGGCCGCCGGTCGCCAACGGCGAAGTTGCCAAGAATTGTGCCGTAGGGGATCGCTTCGCATCTACTTGCCGCACTAGGTGCATGTGGACGGATCAACCCCAGAAGAGATTGAGAAGGAACCACCGTCTTGTTGCTCATCGCCATGGAAGCGACAATCAGTTTGCGGCGCAATTGGCGCAACAATGCGACCTTGACGCCTTGTTCGGGCGCGATCATACGGACGTAGAACGGGTCGAAAAGTCCGCCTTCACGCACCAGCAATACTTGCGCAATCGAACTCGCCAACAAGGCGTAATTCGCCGATGAAAACAGGATATCCGGCTTCCAGCGGTTTACGTAGCGGCGCCATACGGTCTGTTCCCAAAGGAAACGGCGCAACGGACCGTAATCGCTGGCCGAAAAGCTTACGGCATTGGGCAAGTCGGACAGGCGCGCCGGTACGGCAATGCGAAAATCGATGCCCCGGCGATGGAGCGACCGGGCGAGATTCGAAGTATAGGTGACGATCCCGCCCAGCTTCGCCGACAAGGCGTTGATCAATATTTTCACGGGGCTCTCTTCACCTGATCCAAGATTTCCCGCCAGCGCGCGCTGTGGCTAAATCCACCCTCCGCCACCCGACGATGGCCGGCCAGGGCGATCGCTGCCCGCCCCGGCGCCTGAAGCCATGCCCGGCACTGGGCTATCAATTCACCAGCATCGCGAAAATAGACGGCCTCGCGGCCGGGAACAATTAATGCGGCCATTTCCGCGCTGTATTCGTGCGCCATGAATCCGCCCATGGCCGGTATCTCGATCGACCGGCACGTCTGTCGGTCACGGTTGGCGTGCCGGAGAAAGCAAAGATTGATAGCGCTGGCTGCGACCACACGACGGTAATCGTCGCCGTAAACCGGGCGGTTTTCGATGGTCAGGGCCGGATGAGCGTCTTGCATGCGCGACCAGCCGTTGCCCCAGACTCGGACGGGAATCCCCGCCCGCGCTAATTCCAGCACCATGGTTGCACGCGGGGATTCGAAACTGCCAACGAAGCTGACCAGCGCGCCCCATCGGATACTTTCTTCGTCCGAAATGGCGATCGGACGATGCGCGTGCGGGCAGTACGTGTTGTTGACGAAAAGTACCCGGCGTGCGCCGAGTGCTGGAAGTTCCTCCGGTTCAGCGTTGAATGATTTGGTCGTGATGCAAAGGTCGAATAGTTCCAGGGATCGTTCGGTCCATCGACTTCTGTGGATGGGGTTCAGCATGTCGTCTTCGCTGAACCAGAGGATCTTGATGTCCGGAGCGGCTTGCCGGGCCGCACGCAGTGCGCTGGGTCGAATGGCGCGGGCATTGTCGAGAACAATCAGATCGTGCGCCGGCGCCGACCAAGCCATGTCGCGCCCCGCACCCGGCCAATCCCAAGGAAGGCGTAAGCGATAGAGCATGCGGTCGATCGGCCCCGGTCTGCTTTGTTCATTCCATCCTTGCGGCATTGTGCTGATCGCCGTTACTTCGTGGCCGAAATCACGCAGGGCCTGGACCCGCTGCGGGGTGCGCGAGCCGTGGTGCGTCTCGCCGACCATAATGATTCTCATGGCCGCCTGCGATCACGCATTACCGCATCCAGGGCGGTCCGTAATCCCTTGATGTTTGCCCCGAAGTTCCATCCCGCGATCTTGCGGCGGGCAGCGACACCAGCCTCCCCCGCGCGCACGAGAACGTCGACCAACGCCCGGCTCAGAGCC
>Ga0194120_10000818_pt1 | contig 58408 bp, 52 predicted proteins | sample TA2MahCa65mmetaG_FD_148642 | JGI IMG/M metagenome (GOLD analysis project Ga0194120, IMG submission 148642) | Freshwater microbial communities from Lake Tanganyika, Tanzania - TA2015019 Mahale Deep Cast 65m | ecosystem: Environmental > Aquatic > Freshwater > Lake | place: Tanzania: Lake... | reverse complement strand
CGGGCGGTGGAGTTGGAGGCTTTCCCCAAGCGGCGTGCGAGCCCGCGGCGTGGGCGTCGGCTCGATGCCTGCCGCGAGGAGATCGTGGCGCTCTTGCGGCTGGAGCCGCGGGTGTCGGCGAAGCGCGTGGGGCGCCTCCTGGGCTTGAAGGCTCCGGCGGTGCGGGAGCGCGCGCTGCGGAGGTACGTTCAGGATCTCAAGCGCGAGCTGTTCGGCGCGGAGGCGTTCGTGCATCGCACGCACTCGCCTGGTGACACGCTGGAGGGCGACTTCTTCGAGAGCTGGGCGCGGATTGGCGGCCTGACGTGCAAGGTGCACGTGTTTATCGGGACGCTGCCGTGCTCGAACAGCTACTTCGCGAAGGCCTATCCGATCGAGCGGCTGGAGTGCTGGCTCGACGGCCTCAACGCGAGCTTCGCGTACTTTGGCGGCGTGCCGCGCCGCGCGGTGCTCGACAACACCAGTGCTGCGGTGAGGAAGATCCTGCCGGGGACCGAGCGCGAGGAGACGCGCGCGTTCCAGGGCTGGCGCGGCGGGTATCCGCTGCACGTGGACTTCTGCGCTCCGGCGAAGGGCAACGAAAAAGGCTCGGTGGAGCGCGGCAACGAGCACGTGCGCGGGCTTTTCTTCCGGCCGATGCCGGAGGTGGCGTCGTGGGACGATCTCAACGCGCAGCTCCTGGCCGAGCTCGAGCACGACCTCGGCCAGCGTCGCCTGCCCGACGGGCGCACGTCGCGCCAGGCGCTGCAGGCTGAGCGTGAGCACTTGCGCCCGCTGCCGCCGCGCTTGCCGGAATGTGCGCGGGTGGTGCCGTGCGTGGCGGACAAGTACGCGACGATCAGCGTGGACCGCGTGCGCTACTCGGTGCCGAGCGAGCTGGCGCGGCGAGCGCTTCTTGCGAAGCTCTACTGGGGCACGGTCGAGATCGTCGATGGCGACGTCGAAGCCGTCATCGCGCGACGCCAGGCGACGCTCGTCGAGGCTCATCGACGACATCCCGAGCGATTCTCGCGCGGCATGCCCGCCGAGCAACGGCGTCCCACGTCCGCGTGGATCAACCCACCCACGACGGCACCGCTCGCCATGGTCGGAGCTCACTGAGCTCAACCACGATGTGTCTCAAAATCGTTGACAAGCACCGACGCGATCGACAGCACGCGTTGGCGCACGAGCAGCCCGAGGTCGTGCTGAACGCGTGCCGTGCTCCGGCGCTCGTCCAGGCTGCTCGCCAGCGAGGCCGTCAGGCCCGTGCGCGCGTCGATCTGCCGCAGCAGCACCACACCGCCATCCGAGCTCTGGCGCCGGGCCGTGAAATCCACCGTCACGGGCTTGGGAAAAGTCCCTTCGAAGAGGCCGCGCTGCTGGGTAAGGTCCGTCATGCGAGCGGTTGGTCGTGATCGGCGCCGTGTCTATGCAAAGCACCTAGCCGGTCACGAACCGACCCGCCCGTACCTGTTTTCTCGTGAATGATGCGGGCTAGGCCGCCGCGTCGGGCAGTCCGCGCGGGCGCGTGGCGATCCACGCGGCGGCGAGGATCGCTCCCCCACCGACGAACGTGGTCCAAGGCGGCAGCGCGTCGCCTGCGATCGTCCACGCGAGCAGCAGCGTGAACACGACCTCCGACAGCCCCGTGACGGCCATCGCCACGGCGCGACCGTGTCGATAGGCGTGCGTGTTGAGCAACTGGCCCACCGTTCCAAGCAGCGCGGCGATCCCGAGCAGCAGCGCATCGCGCGCCGTCCACTGCGGAGCCGCGCTCGCCCAGCGCACGACGACGATCGGACCCGTGACGAGCGCCACGAAGCCCATGAAGAACGTCACCACCGTCAGCGGGTGGTCCGTGGAAGTCAGCCTGCGCACCGAGATGAGCGCGAGCGCCGCGGTGAAACCCGAGGAGAGGGCGATCGCGAGGCCCCACGCGCTCTCGCCGCCTTGAGGCGCGAGCGCGAGCAGCGTTCCGACCACGCCGATCGCGACCGCCAACTTCGCGCGACGATCGGGCCACTCTTGCAGCAGCGGACCGACGAACAGGAGCATCCAGACGGGCGCACCATGGCGCAGGAACGCCACGGTCGAGAGCGAGCAGCCGCCCTCGTGCAGCGCGACGAATTGACCTCCGATCGACAGCAGTCCGAAGGTCGCGCGCACGAGGTTGAGCTTCCACGCGCCCCAGCGCAGCGGGCTCTGTGCACTCCGCAGCAAGCCGAGACACAGGCTGAGACCGATCACGCTGCGCACGAAGAGCGCCTCGAACGACGACACCTGCGGCGAGAGCAACTTGACGCACACGTACATCCCGGAGAACGAGAGGCTCGCTCCGAGTGCCAGCCAGCGTGCACGCGCGAGTTCGTCGCGCGCTTCGTCACCGAATCCGCGTCGCATGTCGGCCTTCCGCACTCAACACAGCAGCGCCTTGCACAGCTCACGCAGGCTGCGCACTTCGAGGCTCGGGATGGTGTCGGCGGGAGCGGGGCGACCGGCACGGTTGACCCACGCCACGTTCCAGCCGTACTCGAGCGCCGGTCGCACGTCGTGGAACAGGCTGGCGCCGACGTGCAGCGCGCGCGGCTTGTCGCGCTTGCTGCGCTCGAGCGCCGCGTCGAAGTGCGCGCGCGCCGGTTTGTACGAACGCAGCTGCTCGGCGGTCACGACGAAGTTGACCTCCACTCCGATCTGTTCGAGGCTGGCCCGCAGGACGCGCGTCTCGACGTTCGACAGCACCGCGACCTGATAGGCGGCGGTCAGTCGCTCGAGCGCCTCGCGCGTCTCCTCGAATGGCGGCCACGTCGCCATGCTCTGGACGAACGCGCGCTCCTCCTCGTTCGTCGTGTCGCGGCCTTGGCAAGCAGCCGCGTGCCGCAAGCTCGCCGCGAGCTTGACGGAGTAGTGCGCGTAGCCGCCCTGCACCTCGCGCTCGTCGCTGGACTCTCGATCGCGCACCAGCCGCTCGACATCGCACCCGTGCAGGCTGGCGGTGCGCTCCATCGCGGAGCGCACGCCGCCCGACCAGTCGATCAGCGTGCCGTAGCAGTCGAGCGTGACGAGCTCGAGGCGCGTGCGGTCGAACGTGGCTCCCATGTCTTCCTTCAATGCTCGACGCGAGCGCGAGCGGCGTCGTGACTCTCGCGCAGCGTGTCGTGCGACTCGTCGAGCGCCGTGGCGCAGGCGATGGGAACGAGCTCGACGACCATCAGCGAGTCTCGACCGGGTCGAGCGCTTCCAGCACTTGGCCGACGAGCGCCCCCGCGACGATCCCGTAGCCAGTCGCATTGGGGTGATAGCGATCGCCGCGCACGAACAGCCGCGCGGGCGGTTCGCTCGCCATCGCCCGCGCGCGAAACTCGGCCAGCAGATCGACGAAGCGCACGGAACGTTGCTGCATGAGTGCGCGCAGTTGAAGTCCGGGTCCCTCGACGGGTCGTTCGAGATACACCTGACTCTCGTACGGAAAGAGCATCGTGAGCAGCTGCGCATCCACGCTTGCGCAGAGCGCCCGGAGCGCGTCGAGTCGCTCGCTCTCGCGCGCCATCGTGGCCGCGGCATCCGCGGGGTCGCCCGTCAGTTGCGCCGCGAATCGCTCCACCTGCTCGAGATCGCGCTCGCGGTTGATCTCGTAGTACGTGGCGCGCATCCAGCGAAAAAGCGCGAGCTTCCCAAGCTGCTCCCGCGCAGACCACGAGAGCTGCGCGTGCAGGGTGTCTTTGCCGTGGTAAACGGCTGCGTCGACCTGCTTGAGCGTGTTTGGAAAGTCGTTGAGGCAGTAGCCGACGATGACGACGTGGGGCTCGAGGGCCAACGCCTGCGACCTGAGCACCTCGACATAGTCGCGCGACGAGTAGCCATTCACGCCGAGATTGGCGACGCGCACACGACGCGACGCGCCCAGTCGCGTTTGTAGCTCCCGCTCCAGCTGCCGCGGCCACGTGTCGCTCTCCACGACGCCCTTGCCGAACGTGCAGGAGTCGCCGATCGCCACCACGCGCAGCTCATCCGCTCCGTAGTCGGGCTTGAACTCCGGTCCGCGCCAGCCGTGCGAGTCGATCTCATAGAACGAGCCGTCCCAGCGCGCGCGAGCATGGCGGCGGTGCACGTGAGGGAGGTTGGCGACCTTCTCGTAGGGCGAGTGGTCGTACCATCGAAACGGCCCGGGCTCGGCCACGCGCGCGACGAGCTCGCTCACGGCGAACAGCAAGAAACTGACGAGCGCAATGAGCGCGAGTCGGCGGCAGGCGAGAACCATGGCGGGCATTCCAGCGACTCGATCCTCGTGCGGCAAGCGGCGCGCGCGGTCAGAACAACTCCTGTTGTCCCTCGTGGCGCGTGCACTTGTTGAGCTCGGGATACGCGTGGACCAGCTCGGCGGGCGCCAGCGTAGGTTGCCCGCGCAGTCGGGCGATCAGCTGCAGCGCATTGACGAGCGCCTTGCCGGTGAAGTGGTTGTTGGTGATCACGAACGTCTCGTCGTGCTCCTTCGAGATGCGCGTCGCGCGCGCGGCGATGTCGCCGAGCTCGGCGTCGTCGTAGAGGTAGTCGTACTTCTGGTCGCGACCGGCGCGAGGGTCGAACCACGCCGCCTTGTTGCGACCGTGCAGACGCAGGTAGCCGAGGTGCCCCACCGCTGGAAACCAGGTCGGTGGGTGATTCCACGCCGAGGGCAAGTCGATGTGCGCGAGCGAGCATCCAAGGCCGCGAATCGCGCTCAGGGCGGGCGGCGCGAACCAGCTCGCGTGGCGAAGCTCGAGCACCAGCGGTACGGACTCGAACAGGCCGTGCAGTCGCGACAGTCGGCGCAGCTCGCCCGCTCCGTATTGAAAGCTGACCGGAAATTGAGCCAAGAGGGCCCGCAGGCGTGCGGTGCTCACGATCGGCTCGAGCGCCGCGAGAAACTTGGTCGCGCTGGCCTGCGCGTCAGCCCCGAGCGCCTCGGCGTGCGTGAAGTCGCGATGCAGCTTGGCGGTGAGCAGGAAGTTGGGTCTTCCGGCGAGCACGCGCGACCAGAGCGCGACGACGTCGCGCCCCGGATGTGCATAGAAGGTGCTGTTGACCTCGACGCACTCGACGAAGCGCGCGAGATGCCGCAGTGGATGGAAGTTGGAGCCCTTGTGGCGCGGGTAGACGACGCCTTCCCAGTCGGGATAGGACCAGCCCGCCGTGCCCGTGCGGATCAAAAGTCCGGCTCCATGCCAAGGCGCGCGAAACCCGCGCGCTCGGCAGCGAACAGACCCTCGCGAATCGCCTGCGCCGCGCGCTCGAGTTCCGCATCACCGCCCTCGCGCGAAACCGCGATCGGGGGGCCGTACGTCAAGGCCACGCGCGCTCCGGGCTTGGGGATCGTGAACCGATCCCAGCTCGACAGACGCCAAGTTCGGTCGGCCACGCATCCAAACGGCAAGACCGAGCGCCGCGTCGCCCGCGCCATCCACGCCAGTCCGAGGTTCACGTTGTGCATCGGGCCGCGCGGACCGTCCGGCGTGATGGCGACCACTCCGCCGGCGTTGAGAACGCCGAGCAGCTCGCGCAACGCCTGTGCACCGCCCCGACTCGAAGAGCCGCGCACGACCTTGAAGCCGAAGCGCCGCAACATGCCTTCGGAGAGGTCGCCGTCTTCACTCGGGCTCACGAGCACGTGCCAGCCGCGATCGCGGAACGGGTGCACCGGAACGACCATGCGCCCGTGCCACATCGCAATCAGCGCGCCCTCGCGTTCCAACTCCTTGTCGAGGTGTTCCAGCCCCGCGATGTCGTACTTCCACTGGCTCGAGAGCCACGTGAGCGCCTGGGGGCCGCACAGCCGGAGCAGTGCACCGCCGACGCGGCGACGCGCGCGTCTGAAGGTCCTGCGAGTGTTCACGCGGCGCTCCCTCGCATCAGTGTGGGACCCGAAGCTGACCGCTGAACGTCGTCGAGGAACTCATGGAGCGACTTCGTCGCCCGTCGCATCGATGCCGTCGGGCCCGAGCGACCAAAGGCGGTACCGTGCGCCATCGGCGTCACGACGATACGCCAACGCCCTCCCCCATCCGTCGACGCTCAGCGCCTCGCCGTCGAGATAGCCCTCGGGATAGTTCGGCGACGGTCGCACCAGTTCCTCGAGGGCGTCCGGATAGGTGCCGCGGTCGAGCTGGAACACGAGCAGGCGCGTCGCGACGCGGTCGAGCGCTGCACGCGTCGCCTCGAGCTTGCGCGCGGGCTCATTCTCGGTCGTCGTCCCCTCCGCGCGCGCGTCGATGGGCTCGCTCGATCCGTCGAGCGATGCACCACTCGCCGCCGCGGGCGCGCGCAGCGAGCGCAGCGCGGAGGTCGTGAACCCGACGAGCCCGAGCCAAGTCTCCGGCCCGAAGGAGGACTCCATGTGCAAATGGAAGCGCTCGCCGAGCGGCCCGCCCGACAGCTGCGTGGTGGAGAAAAAGCGCGTGAAGGTCTCGGCGCGATCGGGAAGACCCGCGGTCAGCAGCCCGAGGTCGATCGGCAGGTCCGCGAAGCTGCCCGCGAGCGCCGCGGCGCCGCGCAGGGATGTGTAGAGGCTCGCGATCATCGTCGGCCAGTCCATCGTGCCCGCGAGCGTCGCGCCCGGAGCGAGCTCCAGCGGTTGCGAAGTGTCGGCCGCGGACGCTACCTCGCTCGCAAGGCGCTTGATCTCGCGCTTCGCGAACAGCGTCGTGGTCGTGAGCACCGCGCGCGATCCGGCGATGGCGACCGTCGGCGAGATCTCGAACGGCAGTTGGCTCGACTCCGTGCGCTCCATCTCGAACGACCACATGGGCGACTCGCGATAGCGCGCGCTGCGGATCGAAACCGCCGTCGCACCCACGTCCGCGGAGGCGCTCGCGAGCCCTTGCATCCCGCGTTCGAAGGCCGCGGGATCGCGCAGCTCCACCACCGCGACCGCGTTGGGCAAACCGATCGAGTTGACCGGCATGACGAACAGCGCGACATCGCTGCCGATGCTGCCGAACACATCGCGGCGCAGGTCGAAGCCGTGGCGCTGCTCCATCTCCCCAAGGCGCGCTTCGCCCGCTCCTTCGAGCCCCGCCCATGCAACGAACTGTCGTTCCAGCTCGCGTGCGTCGAGTTGCGTGACCAGCACGCCCGCCGCGTCGCTCGGAATCAGAGCGCGCAAGCTCGAGGTCGGCGCCGATCCGCCGAAAGCGCGCCACCAGGAGCTCGCGTTCGCGGGTGGACGCACGATGTCGGTGGAAAAACGCGCGCCGATCAGTTGCATGCGAAACGCCGTCGGCCGTGGAGTGACGAAGGTGGGCCGGTTTTCACTCGGCTGCGGAAGCAGGTCGATGGCGCCCGAGAGCAGCTCGGCGAGCTTGTCCGTGTCGACAGCGCCGCGCGCGACCGTCGCGCCGCCAGAATCGAGCGGGAGCGAGTGAAGCGCGCTCCACGTCGGTTCGACCGCGAAGGATGGGCGAGTGCGCGACGCTCGCGCCTGTACTGTCTCGAGTGTCGTCGCACCCAGCGACACGATCACGCGCTCGTCGGAGCGCCAGCACCAGCCGGCGGCGCCGTCCATGCGGGCGACTTCGAAACGTTCGAGCGTTCCACGCGCTTCGAGCAGCGCGTGGGTCTCATCGGGACCGCTCGGCTGCGCGCCGAGTCCGTCGCGCATCGCGCTCCATGAAGCGCTCGCCACGTCCGCGCTCACGAACTCGATCGTGAGGAGCAGGGACCTGCGGCGGAGGAGCTCGACCGCGAGCCAACCTGATGGATCGAACTCGGAGCCGACGTCGGTGGCGCTCCCCTCCCCCGCCGGTCGTCCATCGGCTCCAAGGGAGAGCACACGGGGCCGTCCTTGGGCCGAGCGCGTCACTTCGTAGGCACGACCCCAGGGATCCTGACTCAAGCGCTCGTCCGCTCGCGCATCAGGAGCCGTCTCGAGCAACTCCTCGAGGTCGAGCGCCTCGAGCTGCGCCTCGCTCATGCGCGCGAGCTCCGCCGCGAGCTCGCCCGACGTGGACTCTTCGGTCGAGTAGGAGAGCACGATGCGCCGCGCGCGACGGGCCAAGGCCATGAGGCCTGCGTCACCTGTTGCGCGATCGAGGCCGAGCAGCGCGAGCGCGCTCGCAAGACTGTCGGCCATGTCGAGTTGCAGGTTCGCCTCGAGCTTTGAGAAGGCCTCGCGCGCGTCCGGATCGGCGGCCAGTTGCAGGGCAGGCGCCGAGGAGTAGGCGTTCAGCAGAGCTGGAACATCGGGCACGTCGACAAGCAGATGCGGCGTCGGCGCGTGGAGCGCGAGCAGGTCGACGCCGGGCGCCGCCTGAACGCACGCCAGCAGAATCGGAGTGATCACGGCGAGGTGGGTGCGTCGAGGTTCATCGTTGGTCGTGCGGCTCGTTCTCAGATGCCAGCGAACTTGCGCAGCTCGGCCTCGTTCTTGCGCAGCGCTTCTTCGAGCGCCTTCACACTGGGCCGCAAGTCCTTGCCGCTCTTGAAGGCGTCCTTGAAGGCCTGATGCGCTTGCACGACCGGCGTGCACTTGCCGTCGAGCATGAAGGCGACGAGCAGGCCGGCCTGATTGATGAGCTTGCCCGACGCGGACACGTCCTCCAGCCTCAGCGGCAGGGTCAGGATGGTGTCGAGCGGATCAATGCCGCCCTTGTTGGCGATGTTGTCGAGCGACCACTTGCGCATCCAGTGCGGATCGCCGCCCTGCTTGATGAACGGGTCGGTCATGTAGCGCTCGGCGTAGGCGCAGGCGCCGTAGCGCAGCCACTGCGGAAGCTGCTTCTCGTCCCACCAAGCTCTGTCCATCGCCGGCCCCGGCTTTCCGGACGCGATGGATGCGAGCGCCTTCGGGCTGGGGTCGAGCGCCTCGATGAGCGACTGCGCGGCGGCGTGGCGCACGAACATCGGACCGAACGCGTTGTCTTTTTGGTTCGCCGCATCCCAGTAGCAGAAGCCAGCACTGGTCATGCCGGCCGCGAACGGCTCGGTCCAGACCTCCGCGATGCTCGCGCCGTGCAGCGAAGAGAAGCCGCGCAGCTCGGTCTGCCGCTGACCAGCGAACTCGCCGTATTGCGCACCGGAGCGGAGCACGAGCACGGCAACGGGCGCGCTCGGCGTCTTGCCCAGCACACGGTTGACTTCGCGGAACGCGCGCTCGCACTCATCGCGCGCGGGCATGGCGAGCGCACGGTCACAGGTCGTGAAGAGCACGTAGTGATCGCTCGGGATCTTCCACCACCGGTCGAGCTCGGCGTGGAACTTGTTCGCGTCCGCTTCCGCGAGCCATGTGTCGCCGCACTTCCAGAGGTTCTTCTCGAGGTTGGCGAGCTCGGCGGGTGCGATCCAGTTGAGGTCTTGCTTGACCCAGCCCTCGGCGAGCTTTTTCTGTTCTTCGGCATCGACCCACCGACCGTCGTCGGTCTTGATGAGCCCCTTCTGGAGGAACGGAACATCGGCGGGGTCGACGAGTCGACCGTTGTAGACCACCTTGCCCGACTTCTTGGCCTCCTCGTCGAGCTTCTTCTTCTTGTACTCCTCGACCTTCTTCTCACTCGGGAACCACTTCCCGTCGTATTCGATCTCGCCTAGCAGCTCATGCGCGCGGCGGTCGGCGTCGTCGAGCTTGACGATCTTGCGGAGCACGTTGCGTCCGTCCTTCTCCATGCCGCTCGCGTCGCACCACTCGTAGAGCTTCCAGAGCTTGTCCTTGTTCCCCTCCGCAGCAGCCAAGCGCTTCTCGAACTCAGCCTTGCGGTCCTCTTGGACGCGTGTCTCCGCGGCCTCCGGGACGGCGAGTCGAGCGACGGGCTGGGCAAGTAGGCCGAGGGCGAGAGCGTGCAGGAGCGCCATGGCGTGGATGGGCAACGGTGGCTGGAGGGGGGCGTGGAGCAAGACGCAAGGCTACCGTCCGCGGGGGCGGGGCGCGGTTCCACCTCTGTTCGTTCTCCTTGTAGGGCCTCGGCTCGTGCCTATACTTCGGGCCTTCGATCTCCTTGGCCGATACGCGCCCGTCGCCCGAGTTTCTCCGCGCCCCCGTCGCGGGCGGGCGGCTCGCGCTCACAGCCCTCCGACCTGTCCCCCATGGCCAACCTCACCCACAAGTCCGCGACCTCCGTGACGCTCGCGCCGGTCGCGGAAAAGTCGCCCTTCGCCGTCTTCGTCTCGAAGTTCTGGATCCACGGGTTGATCCTGTTTCTGGCCGTGGCGGGCTGGGTCGTGTTCAACTTCCAGCAGTCTCAGACGCAGGCCAAGGGTCGCGCCGAGTCCTGGGACAAGCTCGCGGCCGCCTCCACGCTCGAGGGCGTCTCCCGGCGGATCCCGAAGGCCGACCCCGCCGCTTTCGAGGCACTGGCCAGCGAACTTCGTGGAACGGATGTCGGGCCTTGGACGCGTTGGCTCGAGGCCAACTCGCTGCTCAACCAGCGCAAGCTGGACGAGGCGCGAGCGGCGCTCGAGAAGCTCAGGGCGGATTACCCGGGCCACCCGCTCGTCGCCGACGTCTGGAAGCTCGGCGGAGAAGACGGATCGCTCACCGACGCGTGGATCAGGTCGCTCGCGGCGCGGTCGGCCTGGGAGAGCACCCATGCCGAGCTGTTCGCCAACCCCGCACCCGTCGAGGGGTCTCCTCGCGTCGCGCTTCGCACGTCGCTCGGCGACATTGAGCTGACCCTGTACGCGGACAAGGCCCCTGCCCACGTGAGCGCCTTCCTCGATCAGTGCTCTAGCGGCTACTATGTGGATACTAAATTCCATCGTATTGACCCTGAACTGGGTTTGGACGGTGGCGACCCGAACTCGGTGGGCACGGATGTGGCGCAGTGGGGCCAAGGCGGCAAGGACAAGACCACGCCCTATATGGACGCCGGGCTCTACCACTTCAGTGGCGTCATCACGGCGGCGCAAGGCGCCACTCGCAAGGAGAGCCTGACGAGCCAGTTCTCGATCCTCACCAAGGATCGCCATGACCTCGACGGCCAGCGCGTGGTGTTCGGCGTCGTGAGCGGCGGCATGGACATCGTCCTTCAGATCGCTGGGGCGGCCCAAGCGACCGATGGCTCCGGTCGTCCCGAGAGCCCCGTCACGGTCTCGCGCATCGATCGACTCTAGATCCGGGTTCCCACCGCAAGGATCGAGGGGGCGTCTCGAACTCTCGAGACGCCCCCTCCCTTGTCCGCGCCGCCTGGCATCGGCGCGGGCTATCGAAGCTGTGCTTGCGGGGCGAGCCGCTCGATGAGGCGGTTCAGCTGGTCCTTGTCAAAAAACTGCACGCGGATTTGTCCGACGCAGTCTTTGTCGGCGGAGATGGTCACCTTGGTGGCGAGCGCATCCCCCAGCCTACGCTCGATCTGCGCGATCCAAGGCGATGTGGGCTCCACCACGACTCCGGTTTCGGCACCGGCGCTGCGCTGAACCTGATCTCGGACGAGGCGCTCCACATCGCGAACTGACAGGTCCTTGCGAACACACTGCTCCATCAACCCTTCGATCTGCTCAGCGGTCGAGAGTCCGAGCAACGCGCGGGCGTGGCCCATGCTGAGCAGTCCCTTGCCCACAGCCTGCTGGACCTTGTCGGGAAGCTCCAGCAGACGCATGTGATTGGCGACCGTCGCCCGCTTGAGGCCGACCTTGATCGCCACGGCTTCCTGGGTGATGCCCAGCCCCTCCATGAGGGCCTTGAACCCGCGTGCGCGCTCGAGCGGATCGAGGTCCCGACGCTGGACGTTCTCGACCAGAGCGAGCTCGAGCATCTCGTTGTCCGAGACCACCTCGCGCAGCACGGCCGGAATGCGCTCGAGGCCCGCAAGTCGCGCTGCGCGCCAACGACGCTCCCCCGAGATGATTTGATATCTTCCGTCTATCTTCCTAACAACGATGGGCTGGAGCACGCCATGGTTGCCGATGCTGTCGCGGAGCTCCTCGAGCCCAGCGGGGTCCATCGTCACGCGCGGCTGAAACGGGTTCGGATCGATCTGCGACAGCGGCAGGTCCTGGCTCGTTGTCCCATCGACCCGTCCTCCAAGTAGGGAGCTGAGTCCCTTGCCCAGTCGTCTTTCCATGATTCTTCTCGCTCGCTTGTAGGGGTGTTCCACGTGGAACGGTTGGCACAAGATATCGTGTGTTGGCTACATTCCAACACAAACAGCTTCGCTTCGCCGCCAAAGGAGACGTAGCATCGCCTCACGTAGAGACTTACGAAGGGCATCTTGGTCGCGGGGTAAACGTGATTTCTTCGGCGAGATCGATGGGAGGGCCGCTCGCCCTGCTCCTGGCTGTGGCCGCCTGCGGCTACGCCCTTGGTCCAGAGTCAGCGCGGCCCCTCGGGCTCATCCTTGCGCTCGGAAGCACCGAGGTGGACAGGCGCAGGGCCTGGCGCGCGAGGGAATTGGGTCGAACCGAGCGAGTCCGAGCCCAAGCGCGGGGCTACCTGTCGTCGCCGCTGGCCTACGTGGTGGGCGTTTGGATCGGTGGGGCAGGCCTCGAAGTGCCGACCATGGCCTCCCTCTGGGCACCGAGCCTCGCCGGATGGGCCATGGCCCAACTGGGAATGGCGGGGGGGGCTGCATCCAGCGCGCTGGTCGTGGGATGCTGGATCGTGCCGGCGATCATTCCGATGGCCAGACAGTAGGTTCCGCATCTGCGCTCGGCTGCAGCTAGCCTGATCAGGGTGCAATGAAGTACGGAGTCCTAGGCGACATCCACGGAAACATCTCGGCGCTCGAAGTCGCCGTGGCTCGGCTGACCAAGTTGGGCGCACGTCGCTTCATCAGCGTCGGAGACGTCGTTGGATACGGGGCCGCGCCGGCGGAATGCATCGAGCTGCTGCGGCAGATCGGTTCCCATGTCGTGCAGGGAAACCACGACGCGGCCGTGAGTGGAGGTCTTGGCTTGGCCTACTTCAACCCCTTCGCCAAGGACGCGGTTCGTTGGACGCGCGGTCAACTCGACAAGGAAGCGCTCGATTGGCTCGACAATCTGCCGCTCACCCTCGAGCTGGAGGACTGCGCGGTGGCCCACGGGACGTTCCACCAACCCGAGCGCTTCGACTATGTCCTTGAAGCCCGAGACGCAGAGCCGTCGCTTCAGGCGCTGAATCGGTCCGTGTGCTTCGTCGGCCACAGCCACATTCCTATCGCTGTACTCAGGTTGCGCGATGACCCTGAGCGAACGGCCTACAGCCACGACGCCTGTTTGGACCTATCTGAGTGCGAGCGCGCACTGGTCAATGTCGGGAGCGTGGGTCAACCGCGCGACGAGGATTCGCGCACCGCATTCGCGCTGTTCGACTCCGATGCGGACACCGTCAGGATTCTGCGCGAGGAGTATGACGTCGAGCGCGAGGCCCGGCGCATCCGGCAGGCGGGACTGCCCGCCATGCTCGCCGACCGTCTATTCCTTGGAATCTAGCGCTCGCGAAGGTACTGCAGCGCCGCGGGGAGGTTGCCGAGGCCGTCCTCGCCCAGATTGCTCTCGAACAGCAGGGAGATGTCGTTGAGGGGATGAATGTCCCCGCGAAACAGGAAATGACGAACCTCGGGGTTCGATCCCACGCCGATCAGGATCTCGAGGATTGAGCCCGCATTGCAGCGATGGGTCCCGATCTCGAGCTCCACCGGCGTTCCGTGGTGGGCCACGATGTTCACGATCAGCGCCGCGGGTCGAGCATGCAGCTTGAGGCTCGGCGGAAGCTCGACACGGAGCTCACGCAGCTCGATGTAGCTCGGGAGCAGCTCTTCGGCCGTGACCCGACCGCGCTGCATGAGGATGTTGGCCCAGTGCAGCAGCTCGTTCAGCATCAGGGCGCGGACTCGATCAGCTTGAACGATGGACGCGATGGCGTGGCTGGTTGGCTCGCTGCGAGCCTCGGACTCATGTCGCTCCACGAAGTGCGCCAGAACGGTGACGGTCTCCAGCAGGTGGAGCGCGGCCGAGAGCAGGCCTCGAAGTCGCGGCAGGCGTTCGTCCTGCGACTCAACGAGCGTGTTCTTGATGTGGGTGTCGTAGGTCGACTGGAGGTTGTGGACCGTTGCCTCGTAGACGCGCGCTTGCTCTTCCTTGCAGACCGTACGAACGCGGCCTCGCAAGGCGTTCGCATCCGCGACAACGCGGAGATCCAAGGACTCCAGCATCGTGCAAGCGGCGAGGAACTTGGAGGCAATCTCGGCGATGCGCTGGCTGTCATCGGCGGGATCCTCTTGGCCGAGGTTCCTCGGGAGGCGGCGGCGAACGGCGCCTAGATCCGCGTCGTCGAGAGAAGCTAGCCCCGCGTCCCACACGACCCCACGCTGTTCGTACTCGTCTCGTTGTCGAAGCAGAACGCGCTCTGTGGACGCCCTTAGAAACGAGCGGGCCTGACCGAGTGTGCCCCGAAGTTGTTCCTGTTCCGCGGGTGAAAGTACTTGCCCAAGGCCGTACGTGTCGAACCGCGCATCCAAGTGGGAGAGACTGAAGCCCGCGAGGGAGAGCCAGCGGGCGCTGGCGACCAGCTCGCGCGTGAGGGCAAAACTGCGGTTGAAGCGCGCCCCGTGGTCATCGAGGAAAGACTCCAGCCGGTTGGCCTCGTGGGCCAGCCGCTGGAAGAGGCCCTTGGACCAGGGGCCTGGTGGATCGGACTTCAGCGCGTTGGCAAGTCGACAGAAGGCCGCGCTCTCCCGACCCAAGAGGGGCGCGAAGGCGGGCTCAACGACGATTTCCTCCAGCGGGCGGTCAGCGGGCACCGCAAGACCATAGCAGAGGGCCCTCCCCGGTGGAAACGGCTTCCACAGCGCCCACGTAGGAAGTCGCTTTCAACTGGAGGCGGCTTCGCTCAACTCCCGATCTGGGCTGCTCCCCTGTCCCATTGGGCCATCGCCCAGGAGCCAGCCATTAGCTCGGAACGCTGCCTTGAAACGTACCTGATCGAGATCAACGAGACGCCGCTCCTCACGGCCGACCAAGAAAAGGAGCTCGCTCGGCGCATCCAAAGGGGTGATCCACAGGCGCGGGAGCACATGGCCCGAGCCAACCTGCGGCTCGTCGTCTCGATCGCCAAGATCTACGTGGAGCGCGGTCTGTCGCTGCAGGACCTCATCGCCGAAGGCAATGTCGGGCTCCTCAAGGCGGTCGAGAAGTTCGACCCCGATGCCGGATGTCGCTTCTCGACCTGTGCAACGTGGTGGATCAAGCAGTCCATACGCCGCGCGCTCGTGAACACCGTGAAGTCCGTTCGGGTTCCCAGCTACATGGCCGAGAACATCTCGAAGTGGCGCAGCGTGAGTCAGGAGTTTGTCTTCCGCCGTGGCCGCATGCCGACGGTCGAAGAGGTCGCTCAGGAGCTGGGCATCCCGGAGGAGAGTTGGTCGTTGCTCCGACGGACCATCCAGTCCTCCAGCCTCGCAGCCCAAGTCTCGCTGGACGTCCTCACGGGCTCTCAGGACACCGTGCAGGACGAGGACTCCAAGACCCCGGACGAGCACCTTCTCGACGAGGACCAGCTCAAGCGTCTCGAGGGCTTGCTCGGCGCGATCGACGAGCGGGAGGCGACCATCCTTAGGCTGCGCTACGGCCTAGGAAGCGAAGATCGTGAGCCCATGACCCTCAAGGAGATCGGTCAAGTCGTGGGCCTGACCCGCGAACGTGTGCGCCAGATCGAGCGAGAAGTACTGCGGAAGCTCTATGATGCCTTGGGCGGTGAACGAGAGTGACGGCGAGCGGAGCAGGAAGGCAGTTCGAAGCACCGCCTTCCACGCCGCTCTACGTGCACCTGCCGTTTTGTGCCGCCAAGTGTCACTACTGTGACTTCTTCTCGGTCCCGGCCGAGGGTCAGGATGTGGAAGGCACGCTGGCCGCGGTCGAGCTCGAGATTCGGTTGCGCGCGCCGAGAGCGCCGCGGACGTTGTTTCTCGGCGGCGGCACGCCGAGCCTGCTCTCGATCTCGCAGCTGCGCCGGTTGTTCGACGCGCTTCAGCAGAGCACGGGTTTCCGAGACAGCGCCGTCGAGGTGACGGTGGAGTGCAACCCGGAGAGCCTCGACGAGGACAAGGCGAGAGCCCTGCTGGACCTCGGCGTCACGCGGCTTTCCATCGGCTTTCAGAGCCTGCGGGGCGAGACGTTGCAGCTCTTTGGCCGCGTCCATGGTGTCGACCAGAGCTTTCGAGCCTTCGACGCCGCGCGCCGCGCCGGCATCGAGAGCCTGAACGTCGACCTGATCTACGCCAACCCCGGCCAGACCCTCGAGCAGTGGCAAACGGACCTACGGCGCGTGCTGGCGCTCGAGCCCGAGCACGTCTCCGCCTACAACCTCACCTTCGAAGAAGACACGTTGTTCCGACGCTGGCTCCAACAGGGGCGCCTTCAACCCCAGTCCGACGACGCCGAGCTCGAGTTCTTCTGGTGGACGCGCGAGCACCTCGCATCCACGGCAAGAGCGGCCTATGAGATATCTAATTTCGCTCTAAATGGACATCAATGCGCACATAACGTCAACTACTGGAACAACGGCACCTACGTCGGGGTGGGGCCCTCCGCCGTCAGCAAGCTGGGGTTCGAGCGCAGCGGAAACGTCCGTCAGCTCGGCGAGTACCGCCGCAGGATGGCGCACGACGAGGATCCGCGCGATTGGGACGAGCGGCCTTCGGCCTGGGCCCGGCTGGGTGAGAGCTGGTGGCTGGGGCTGCGTCGAACGGAGGGGCTCAGCGCGCTGGAGGCGTGGACGCGAGCTGGGCTGACGGACTGGCGCCCCGAGGCGGATCCCGCGCTGGACATCGCACGGCGCTCCTCGGAACAGGGGTGGCTCGAGCAGATTGGCGAGCGTTGGGCGCTCACGCAGCGCGGCTGGCCGCTCGCGGACGCCGTCGCGAGGGAGTTCCTGCGCCTGGGGCAGCTGAACCAACCCGCGCCCGCGGAGCTGCTGGGCTAGGATCCGCGCACAAGCCGCTGCTCGGCAGGTGATGCAGCCAACTCGCCGCGCCCCGAGCATCGCAACCCCAGAGCAGCCCGCACGTGAACTACGCCGACCGCCTTCAGAGCTCCATCGAACGTTGTGGCAACGCCTGTCTGGTTGGCATCGACCCACACCTCGAGCTCCTTCCGCAGGAATACGCCGACGTGCGCGACCCGTCGCGCTCGCGCGCCGAGCGCGCGGCGCGTCTCGGTGTTTTCTGCCGCGAAGTGATCGACGTCGTCGGGGGCAAGGTCGCCGCGATCAAGCCGCAGTCGGCCTTCTTCGAAGCCCTCGGCGCCGACGGCGCGCTCGCGTGGGAGCGGGTCGTGCGCGATGCGCATGCCGCGGGATTGATCGTCATCGGCGACGTCAAGCGTGGAGACATCGCCACGACGGCAGCCGCGTACGCAACAGCGTTCCTCGAAGGAACCAGCGCCGAGGACGGTCCTTCGCTGTGCGACGCCGTCACGCTGAATCCGTTTCTGGGTTCCGATTCGGTCGAGCCCTTCCTCGATGCCTGCGAGCGCACGCACAAGGGGCTGTACCTGCTCGTGCGCACCTCGAACAAGGGCAGCGCCGATTTCCAACGCCACGGTTCGCCCGAACTCTCCCATCTCGTGGCCGAGCACGTCGTGCGCTGGGGACGCAGGCTGGTGGGAGCGAGCGGTTGGTCGAGCGTCGGCGCCGTGGTGGGCGCCACGCACGGAGCCGAACTGCGCGACTTCCGCGCTCGCATGCCGCGCACTCCGTTCCTCTTGCCCGGATACGGCGCGCAAGGCGCGGCGGCCCGCGATGTGCTCGGCGCCTTCGAGTTGTCCGCGAGCGGGGCGCCGTGCGGAGCGCTCGTCAACTCCTCGCGCGGCATCACGTTCGCGTGGCGCGAGAAGGCGCACGCGGGCAAGCACTGGAAGGACGCCACGCGCGACGCCCTCGACACGATGATCGCCGAGATTGGCGCGGCGTTGACCGCCGCGCGCTGATCCCTGCAGCGATGATCTCCTCGACCCTCGTCCCGCTCGAGCTGCTCGCTCTGCCGCCATTTGCCTCGCGTGCGCAGCACGTGCCGGGCATCGGCGTCCCGCGCACGCTCGAAGACATCGCTCCGCGCGAGGATGAATGGCTCAGCGAAGAACGCATGGAGCTCGCGCTGGCTCTCGAGCGCGGGATCGCCGCCCACCAGCCCCACGTCGCCGTCCTCGATGGCGTTCGGCAGCTCGCGCAGCCTGGCGCGTGCTGCGTCATCACAGGCCAACAGCCCGGCTTCCTCGGCGGCCCGCTGTATTCCCTGCTCAAGGCGCTGCACGCGATCCGCTTGTCGCGTTCCTTGGCGCAGGCTTGGGAGCGTCCGGTCGTGCCGTTGTTCTGGAATCACGCCGACGACCACGACATCGCCGAGCTGCACCACGCCTGGGTGCTCAACGAAAACCTCGACCTCCAACGTCTCGGACTCGCGGGGCTCTCGTCGGGAAAGCAGCCGGTCTCGCGCATCGTGCTGCGCGAGGACAAGCAACACCTGTCCGCCGTGCGCGAGGCCCTGCGCCAGCTCTACGGTCGACAGCCGTTCGGCGAGAGCGCGATCGAGCTCTTCCTGCCTCGCGACGGAGAGACGTTCGCCACGGCCTTCACGCGCGCGATGACGGACGTGCTCGGACCCCACGGCCTGGTGATGCTCGAACCCGACTGGATCCGAGAGCCGCTCTCCCGCGCGCTCGCGCGCATCGTCGCTCGGCCAGAGCTGGCGTCGGCACTCGCGAGCGGTGAAGCGCATCTGCTGGAACACGGCGCGCCGGTCGCCATCGAATCCGCTACAGCCGCGTTGCTCTATCGCGTCGACGAGCGTGGCAGGCACGCGCTGCGCGTGGGCGGTGATGGCTTTCGCTACGACGGAGAAGATGGTTCGCGCACGGGCGCGGAGGTGGCGGCCGAGATCGTGCGGAACCCGACCGACTGGTCGGCTGGCGCACTGCTGAGACCGCTGCTGCAAGACAGCGTCTTGCCGTCCGTGGCGTATGTCGGCGGCTGGAGTGAGCTGAACTACCTCGCCCAACTCGGTCCACTGCGCGATGCGGTCGGCGTCGCGCGCACGGCCGCCGTTCCACGCTGGTCGGCCACGTTGGTGGAGGCGGAAACCGCGGACGCCGCCGCGCAACTTGGGGTCGAGCTGCACGAAGTGTTGGCCTCGCGTGGCAAGTCCATCGCCGCTGACGAGCAAGCGCCGCCCCCGCCGGTCGTCGCGGAGTTGCGCGAGCTTGGCCTGCGAGCAGCGCGCGAGCTGGTGTCCCACAGGCCCGCGCTGGCGGAGCTCGATCGCGGTCTGGCCGCCAACCTGCCGCGCACCGGCGATCAGATTCGCTCCCTGATCGAGAAGCTGTGCGAGCGGGCCGAGAGAGTGCACGCCAATCGAACCGGTCGCGGCCGGCGACTCGTGCGCCGCGTCACCAACGCACTGTGCCCGCGGGGCGAGTTGCAGGAACGCGTGCTGAGTGCGCTCCCGTTCCTCGCGCGGCACGGCACGGAGTGGGTGGGGGAGCTGCTCGACACGCTCACACCGCTTTCCACCGCTCACTTGCTCGTGCGGTTGAGCCCCACCAAGTCGAACGCGGAGCCCGCCCCTTGAAGCTCGATCTCCTGGTGATCGCCGCCCACCCCGACGACGCGGAGATCTGCGTCGGTGGCACCCTGCTGCGGCTCGTCGACGCGGGCTGGAAGATCGGGATCATCGACGTGACGCGGGGAGAAATGGGCTCGCGCGGCACGCCGGCCGAGCGCGAGTCCGAAACGGCCGCCGCCAGTCGCTGCCTGGGACTGACGGTGCGCCACAACCTCGGGCTCCCCGACGGCCGAGTCGTCGCCGGCGTGGACGCGCGGGAGCGGCTCGCGCGCCTGCTGCGCGAGCACGCACCCGACGTCGTGCTCGCGCAGCACGTCGAGGACCTGCATCCCGACCACGCCGCCACCGGCCGCCTGGCGCGCGAGGCGTGGTACTTGAGCGGACTCGCCCGTCTGGCCGAGCAAGACGGCGGCCCGAGCGCGCGGCGTCCGCGACGCCTGTACCACTTCATGGGCCACGTTCCATTCGAACCCACGCTGGTGGTCGACATCGGCCCCGTGTGGGAGCGCAAGCTCGAGCTCGTGCGCTGCTACCGCAGCCAACTCCAACCCATGCACGCTGACGACAGGGGCGAGCACTTCCTGTTCGGAGCCGACATCCTCGCCCGCATGGAGACGCGCGCGAGATTCTTCGGCGAGCGCATCGGCGTGCGGGTGGGGGAGCCGCTGCTCTCGCTCGGGCCGCTCCCGATCGCCGATCCGCTGCGACTGCGCTAGCTCGTTCGCAGCGGCGCGAAAACCGCCGACGCCCGCGCTGGATGCGCGCCCGCCGCGGCGCCGCGCGCTAGACTCTCTGGTCCATGCGCCGCATCGCGTTGATCAACCAAAAGGGTGGGGTGGGAAAGACCACCACGACCGTGAATCTCGGCGCTGCCCTCGCGCGAGCGGGCCGACGCGTGGTCGTGATCGACCTCGACCCGCAGGCCAATCTCTCGTTGCACCTCGACGTGCAGCTCGAGAGTGGAGAGCCGTCCACGTACGCGGTGTTGCTCGGGAACTGCGCCTTCGGCGCTGCGTTGCGCGACTCCAAGACGCCTGGTCTGCGGCTCTTGCCCTCGAACATCGACCTCTCGGGCGCCGAGCTCGAGCTCGCCAACGCCTTCGGGCGCGAGCTGATCCTGCGCGACGCGATCGACACGTGGGAAAAAGAACACCGCGAGCAGCATGGCGAGGCGCCTGCGGACTACGTGCTGCTCGATTGTCCGCCGAGTCTGGGGCTGCTCTCCGTCAACGGGCTCGTCGCGGCCTACGAGACCGTGATCTCCGTGCAGACCGAGTTCTTCGCCCTGCAGGGCATGACCAAGCTCGTGGACGTCGTCGGCCTGCTGCGCCGTCGACTGAACCCGCGTCTGGAGATCACGGGCTTCCTGCCGTGCCTGTACGACAACCGCACGAAGCTCGCGCGCGAGGTGATCGCGGAGCTGCGGTCCTACTTCCCCGGCAAGGTCTTCACGCGCGCCATCGCCAAGAACGTGAAGCTCGCGGAGGCGCCGAGCTACGGCAAGACGATCTTCGAGTACGCGAGCGAGTCGACGGGCGCACAGGACTACGAGCTCGTCGCCGCCGAAGTGATGGCACAGGAAGCCGCGCACGCCGAGCTGCTCGCGCGCTTCCCAGCAACATCGACTTCCGCGACGTCGACTTCCGCGACGTCCACTTTCAGGGCACGCGGCGCGCCGACTCACAAGCGAACGGCGCACACGCCAACGTCACACGAGCAACCCGACCACCAGCTCTGCGCGCGCGCGACCGAATCGCTAGCTGATTCGGCGAACCCTCCGGCGACGACGCTGGAGAAGCCCGCGGCGCTCGCGCAGGTCGAGCTCGAGCCGCGCTCGAGCGTGAAGTCACCGCCCGAGCGCGCCAACGACGACGAGCTGCCCGAGTTGCCTCCCGACGCGGTGCTGCTCGAAGGCGCCGCTGACTAGGGTCGTGAGTCGCAAGCTGCGCATCGGCATCCTCTGTCATCCCACCTACGGTGGCTCCGGTGTGGTGGCGAGCGAGCTCGCGCTCTCGCTGGCCGATGCGGGCCACGACGTCCACGTCTTCAGTCACGAAGTTCCGCCGCGGCTCGCGCGTTCACCTGGCTTCGTCCAGATGCACCGCGCGCAAGGCGTGCCCTACCCGCTGTTCCACTCGACGCCGCACGACTTGGCGATCACGTCGGCGATTCTGGACGTTCACCGCGCCGCTGGGCTCGACATCCTGCATGCGCACTACGCGCTTCCGCATGCCGTGTCCGCCTACCTCGCCCGCGCCGCTGCACGAAGCGATCAGGGGCGCCCCGCGCCGCGCATCGTCACGACGCTGCACGGCACGGACATCACGCTCATCGGCAACGAGTCCTCCTACGCGCCGCTGACTCAGTTCGTGATCCGCGAGAGCGATGCGGTGACGACCGTCTCGCACTGGCTCTCGCGTGAGACGCGCGCTCGCTTCTGCGTCGATGGCGGCGCTCCCTGCCACCTCGAGGTGATTCACAACTTCGTCGACACGACCGAGTTCTCTCCGAGCGCGCTGCGCGAAGCGAGCGCGTGCCAACGCGCGCGCGGGAAAACGGTCGTGCACGTGAGCAACTTCCGCCCCGTGAAGCGTGTTCCATGGCTTGTGCGTGCGTTTGCGGCGGCGCTCGAGGGTCGAGCGGCAACCTTGGTGCTCGTCGGCGACGGACCCGACCAGCTCGAGTGCCGCGCGCTGGCGCGTGAGCTGGGCATCGGGGAGCACGTGCTGTTCCTCGGCGAGCGCGACGCGCTGGCCGAACTGCTCGCACCGGCGGATGTGTTCGCGCTCTCGAGCTCGTCCGAGTCCTTTGGTCTCTCCGCGCTCGAAGCGATGTCGTGCGGCACTCCGGTCGTCGCGACCGACGTGGGTGGTGTGAGCGAGGTCGTCGAGCATGGCGTCACGGGACTGCTGTCGTCGGCCAACGACCTCGAGGCCTTCGGCTCGCACCTCGCAAGGCTGCTCTTCACGCCCGACGCCGCGCGCCGAATGGGGAACGCCGCGCGCGAGAGCGCTGTACGGCGCTTCGAGCGAACGGCCATCGTCCCCCAGTACGAGGCGCTCTATCGGCGAGTGCTAGGCTCGGCGTCGTGAGCGACCCGCTCTACTTCGATTCCAACGCCACCGCACGCCTGCGCCCCGAGGTGCGCGCGAGCTATGTCGAAGCACTCGAGCGCGTGCGCGGCAACCCCTCGAGCCTCCACGGCCCGGGGCGCGACGCACGCCACATGCTGGACCAAGCGCGCGGGCGCATCGCTGCCGCGCTCGGCGTGCACGAAGACGAGCTCGTGTTCACCTCCGGTGGGACGGAGTCCAACAACCTCGCCCTCCTCGGTGCGCTGCGCGCGCGCGGCCGCTCGGCTGGCCTCGCCGTTTCGTCCATCGAGCACGCCTCGGTGCTCGGACCGGCTCGGGCGCTCGAGCGCGCGGGCCATCCGCTGCTCACGCTCGAGGTCGACGAGAGCGGATCGCTGCGCCCCGCGGCGCTCGAAGCCGCGCTCGCCCATCCTGCGACCGCGCTCGTCGCCACCATGGCTGCCAACAACGAGCTCGGCACCTGTGCCCCGCTCGCGGAAATCGCGGCCGCGCTCGAGCAGGCCTCCAACCGCCCGCTGTGGCACGTGGATGCCGTGCAAGCGCTCGGTCGCGTGCCGCTCGACCTGCGCGGGCTGGGCATCGACCTCGCGAGCTTCAGCCTCCACAAGGTCGGCGCACCGGTCGGTCTCGGACTCTTGTACCGACGCTCCGGGGTCGCGCTCGAGCCCCTCATGTACGGCGGAGAGCAGGAGCAGGGCCTGCGACCCGGCACGGAGAACGTCGCAGCAGCGGTGGCGGCGGCCACCGCGGTCGAGCTGGCGCTGGCCGAGCTCGCGACCCACCGCGAACGGCTGGGCGCCCTAGCTGGCCTGCTTTGGGGACAACTTGTCACCAAGTTACCCCACCTGAAGCTGCTCGGCCTGCCCATCGACCACCCCCGACGACTGCCCGGAACCCTGAACATCCTGTCGCCGGGGCTCGAAGGGAAGGTGCTGGTGATGCGTCTGGACCTCGCCGGCGTGGCCGCCAGTGCGGGCTCGGCCTGCGCCAGTGGCTCCCTGGAGCCAAGCCACGTCCTGAAGGCCATCGGCTGCAGCGACGACGAAGCGCGCAGCGGCTTGCGCCTGTCCTGCGGCCCCCAGACGCGTGCAGAAGACGTCCACAGGCTGGTGGAAAGCCTGTGGAGAACCCTGAGGGGCCGAACGTAAACTGGCCGCCGACAAGGCGCTTGTGAGTTCTTGGTAGATAGTTTGGCCCGTGGCCGTTGACAGGCTCCCGCCGCGGCCGTCGAATGCCACTCCGCGTCTGTAGCCGCACTCGATCGGCTTCCGCGCCTCGAACAGCCCGCTCCACCCGTCTCCCTCGCCTTCGGCCATCCCCGGCCCCCGCTCCCCAACCAGCCGAGCGGGCTGAAGGCAGCCGGAGAACTTGTGGGCAGTTTGATGGCCTGAAGCTGCCCGTTCGGCGCCCCGTTGGCCACCACCGACGAGGCTGCCGGCGCCCCCGCGAGGGGCGCGCGCCCGCCGACAGCGGCCCGTCGATCCGTTTGACTCGCTTCCCGTTTGACTCGCTTCCCCCAGCTCTGGTTCCAACCACCCCATCCCCTTGACCGACGCCGAACCCCGTTTCTGGGCCCGGCGTGACTCGGACGCTGCCCCCCATGCATCCCGATCAAGATCCCAGCCTCGCCGGTGACGGCCTCGTGTTGCCCAACGCGAGTTCCGACGCCGACGCGATTCACGAGCTTGCGAGCTCGTCGACCGAGGCGCGCCACGGCCAGCGTGACGAGGCCCTCGCTCGCGCGTGGGACGAAGTTCTCGAGGAGCTGCGCAAGTTGCTCAACCGCCAGCAGATGGAGACGTGGTTCCGAACCGCGCTGCTGCGCTCCGCTGGCCCCGAAGGCGTGGTCGTGGTGGTGCAGAACACCTTCACTTCGAATTGGCTGCGCGCCGCGCCCTACATCACGGCGCTCGAGACCGCGGTCCGCAACGTGTTCAGATCTCCGTGGCCCGTGCAAATCGTCGTCGATGCCGAGCTCACGGTGCGCGCTCGCGCCCCGGCAACCGCTCTCGCCGCCACGGCCGTCGTCGCATCCACGAGCAGCGCCACCGGCGGCGCTGCGTCGGCGTCCGCACGCCCTGCGACGCCGCCCGCGTCATCGACCTCGGCCTCGACCTCTGGCCGCGCCGCGCCGCGCGAGAGCCGCGCGCCGTCGGAGGCTGGCCTGCTGTGGAGCTCGGACGTCGCGCTCAACCCGCACTATCGCTTCGACAACTTCGTCGTCGGGCCGTGCAACCGCTTCGCCCACGCCGCCGCGGTGGGCGTGTCCGAGTCGCCCGGACGCTCCTACAACCCCTTCTTCCTCCACGGGTCGGTCGGCCTCGGCAAGACGCACCTCCTGCAGTCGCTGTGCTACTCGCTGCTCGAGCGCAACCCCGACACGCGGATCCTCTACCTCTCCTGCGAGACGTTCATCAACCACTTCATCAGCGCGCTCGAAAACGGCGACCTGCAGAAGTTCCGCAACAAGTACCGCAACGTCGACGTGCTCGTCGTGGACGACATTCACCTGCTCGCCAACAAGGAGCGCACGCAGGAGGAGTTCTTCCACACGTTCAACACGCTCTACAACGCTTCCAAGCAGATCGTGCTCTCGTCGGACTCGCCCCCCAAGGAGATCCCGACGCTGCAGGATCGCCTGGTTTCGCGCTTCAAGTGGGGCCTCGTCACCGAGATCGAGAAGCCCTGCTACGAGACGCGCATGGCGATCTTGAAGCGCAAGAGCCGCGAGCGTGGCAAGGAACTGCCCGACAGCGTGGCGCAGCTCGTCGCCGAGCACGTGGACTCGAACATCCGAGAGCTCGAGGGCGCGGTCAACCGCTTGCTCGGGTACGCGAGCCTCAATGGCCTCGACGTGACGCCCGATCTCGCGCGCCACGTGCTGCGCGACGTGTTCCTGTCCCCGAAGGGCCAGCCGTCCATGGACGACATCCTTCGCCTCGTCACGTCGCACTTCCAGATCAAGGTCACCGAGCTGCAGTCCCGGCGCCGCACGAAGGCCATCGCGCATCCCCGCCAGATCGCCATGTTCCTCGCGCGCTCGATCACGCGTCACTCGCTCGAACAGATCGGGGGCTTCTTCGGTGGCCGCGATCACACCACCGTGCTCTACGCGGTGGAACAGATCGAGAAGCAGATGAAGGCGGACGATCGCTTCCGAGCGCTGATCCAGGGGCTGCTCGGGCAGTTGCAGCGCTGAGTCGGGCGCGTTTCGAAGGGCGCGTGCTCGGCGTGCGCACGCCCTGCGTGTGCGGTGTACGCCGCGCGCGCTCCACTGCGCTCCACTGTGTTGCGCGGCGCCGTCGCGCGTCGCTCGTCGTCGGCGCTCGTCGTCGGTCTGGCCTCGTTTCCGATCCGCGACTCCCGAGCCGCGGCCTTCGAGCTATGTCCTTCGAGCTATGTCCTTCCAGCCATGTTCTTCGAGCCACTGCCGATGCCCTGCCGCGCACAGCAACGTCGAGAACTACGTCAACAAGCTGGGGAATCGTGGCTTGCAAGCTCTGCGCTCAACGGGGATCAGCGGGCACAACCTCGGCTTGGAGAGTGCTCCCAAGTTCTCCCCGTGGAGACGTGTGCCAAACCGCGCCACCAGTCCACGGCTCATGCACCGTTTTCCGCACGCGGGATGCTGCTTCGAAACGAACGCAAACTCTTGGCAGAAAAGCACCTGTGACGGCCAAGCCGAGCGTTCTTCACAGCCGCGGCGCCCGTTATGATGATGATGAAATCTAGCTACCTCGAAGGAGCGGGAAAACCGCCGATCCCGTTCGCTCCGCACCCGGTCCAACCCCAAGCCGTCTGGATGTCCCCATGAAGGTCCTGTGCTCTCGCGAGAAGCTCCGTGAAGGTCTCGCCCTCGCCAACAGCGTCATCCCCAACAAGAGCCCCAAGCCGGTGCTCACCAACGTCTGCATGACTGCCGTGAGCGATGGGCTCGAGCTCGTCGGCACGGACCTCGACGTCTCCCTGCGCTACCGCATCCAAGACTCAGTGAAGGTGCTCGAACCCGGCACGGTCGTCGTGTCGGCGCGCGTGCTGCACGACTTCGTGCGCGACTTCGCCGGAGAGACGGTGGAGATCCAGAGCAAGGACGGCCTGTGCAACGTGCGCAGCGACGAGGACACGGCGGAGCTCGTCACGGCCGATGCGGACGAGTACCCGGAAGTCAAGCCGTTCGACGAGCAAGGAGCGTTCACCTTGCAAGCGGGCACCTTCACCGCGCTCGTGAACAAGACTCAGTTCGCCGCGGCGCGCGAGCAGGGCCGCTACGCCATGCACGGTGTGCTGGTCGAGATCGGTGATGGTCTGCTCAGGATGGTTGGCACCGACGGTCGCCGCCTCGCGCTCGCCAGCGCTCCCATGGACACCCTGTCGGCGAACCGCCCGCACAAGCCCGCCATCGTTCCGACGCGCGGCACGCAGCTGATCTCACGCGTGATGAGCGACCCGCTCGATCAGGTCAGGCTTTCCTTCACGGAGAGCCAGATCGGCGTTCGCACCCGCAATGCCGAGGTCTTCGCGCGGCTGCTCGACGGCGAGTTCCCGCGCTATTCGGCCGTGATTCCGGCGGAATGCCGCAACTACTGCGAAGCCGACGCAGCGCTCCTCGAGCGCAAGATCCGCCTGGTGGCCAACGTCACGGGCGAGGAAGCGCGCGCCGTGCGCTTCTCTCTCTCCAACGGCCGCCTCGAGCTCTTCGGTCGCAGCGCGGGCCGCGGCGAAGCTCACGCCTACATGCCCGTCGAGTACAAGGGCGAAGATGCCGAGATCGCCTTCAACCCCGACTACGTGATCGACGGACTGAAGAACACCGAGAACGGGCTGGTGAAGCTCGAGTTCAGCGAGAAGACCTCGCCGGGCAAGTTCAACCTCGGTGAGAACTACATCTACATCGTGATGCCGATCACGATCGACGCCTAGTGACCGCGGGAGCGAACGATCCCGAGCGCCGCCGCGGCGGCATCACGCCCATGCAAGTGGCGCTCGGCCGATTCCTGAAGGACACCGGACTTCGCTCGCGGCTGCGCAACGTCGCCATCTTCAAGGCCTGGCGCGACGCCATCGGCATCGTGCTCGCACAGCGCGCGCGGCCGGTGTCCTTCGACAACGGCGTGCTCGAAGTCAGCGTCCTGTCCTCCGCCCATCTCCAAGAACTCACCGCCTTCACCGGCGAGCAGTACCGCATCAAGGCCAACCGCAAGCTCGGCTCCGAGAGGATCCGCAAGGTGGTCTTCCGACTCGAACGATCCACATGAGCGAAACGACGACCAACGAATACGGCGCAGCATCGATCACCGTCCTCGAGGGGCTCGAGGCCGTGCGCATGCGCCCGGCGATGTACATCGGCGACACCGACGTACGCGGCCTGCATCACCTCATCTGGGAGGTCGTCGACAACTCCGTCGACGAGGCGCTCAACGGCCCCTGCCGCCACATCGAGGTCGAGATCCGCACCGATGGCTCGCTCTCGGTCACCGACGACGGCCGCGGAATCCCCACCGAGATCAAGCAGCCCTACGGCATCTCCTCGGTGGAGCTCGTGCTCACCAAGCTGCACGCCGGCGGCAAGTTCGATCACGGCGCCTACAAGGTCTCGGGCGGCCTCCACGGCGTGGGCGTGTCGTGCGTGAACGCCCTGAGCGAGTGGCTCGAAGTGACCGTCGAGCGCGACGGCAAGAAGCACTGGATGCGCTTCCAGCGCGGCGCCGCGCAAGCCCCCTTGGCGGACCGCGGCGCCTCCCCGCGGCGCGGCACGCAGGTCGTGTTCAAACCCGACACCAAGATCTTCCGCGTCGTCGACTTCGACTACGAGACGATCTCCAACCGCCTGCGCGAGACGGCCTACCTGATGGGCACGCGCGGCCTCTCGATCACGCTCGTGGACCAGCGCACGGGGCACCGCGATCACTTCGCGTTCCCCGGCGGCATCCGCGACTTCGTGGCGCACATCAACACGAACAAGGAGCCGCTCCACCCCGACGTCATCCACTTCGACAAGACGGGCTTCGCCGAGGAGAACCCCGGCGTCGAGTACCGCGCGGAGATCGCGCTGCAGTACACGGACGCGTATCAGGACAGCGTCTTCACCTTCGTCAACAACATCAAGACGCCCGGCGGCGGCACGCACCTCTCGGGCTTCCGCACGGCGCTCACGCGCACGCTGAACGCGTACGCCAAGCAAGAGAAGCTGATCAAGGACTCCGACAAGATCCAGCTCACCGGCGACGACTTCCGCGAGGGCCTCACGGCGATCATCTCGACCTTCGTTCCCGATCCGCAGTTCGAGGGCCAGACCAAGGACAAGCTCGGCAACCGCGAGGTCGAAGGCGTCATCAACTCGATCGTGGGGGACGTGTTCGCTCGCTATCTCGAGGAGCATCCCGCCACGGCCAAGACGCTCATCCAAAAAGCGATCAACGCTCAGGCGGCGCGCGAGGCGGCGCGGCGCGCGCGCGACCTCGTGCGGCGCAAGTCGGCGCTCGCGAGCGGCAACCTTCCCGGCAAGCTCGCCGACTGTCAGAGCGACGACAAGTCCGAGAGCGAGCTGTTCTTGGTGGAAGGTGACTCGGCCGGTGGCTCGGCCAAGGAGGGTCGCGACCGGCGCTTCCAGGCCATCCTGCCGCTCAAGGGCAAGATCCTCAACGTCGAGAAAGCGCGGCTCGACAAGATGCTCGCGCACTCCGAAATCCAGACCATCATCTCGGCGCTCGGTTGCGGCATCGCGGAGGAGTTCGCGATCGACAAGGTGCGCTACGGCAAGACGATCATCATGACGGACGCCGACGTCGATGGATCGCACATCCGCACGCTGCTGCTGACGTTCTTCTTCCGGCACATGCGGCCGCTGATCGAGGCCGGCATGCTCTACATCGCCCAGCCGCCGCTCTACAAGGTCAAGGCCAAGGGCGCGGAGCGCTACCTCGCGAGCGACGCGGAGCTGCGCCGCGCGCTGGTCGATCTAGCGGTCGACTCGATGACGATTCGCGACGCCGCCACCGGAGGGGTGTGGAAGGGCGCCGCGCTGTCCGAGCTGCTCGATGCGCTCCGCCAAGTCGAAGAAGCCTTCGAGCGCGCGATTCCGCTGTGGACGCGCATCCCCCCGCACCTGCTCGTCGAGACCTGGGACGGCGGCCGCGTTGCCTCGCACTGGGTTCACGCGCAGGGCCGCGACCACTTCTTCGAGAGCGAGGAGAAGCAGAAGGACTTCCTCGAGCTGCAACGGGTCGGCAGGCGCGGCGAGCTGCTCGTCTTCGACGGCCCCGACAGCAAGGTCCCGCGCGATGACGCGCACGTGCTGGCGTCGCGACTCCCGCACGCGAGCGAAGTTTCGAGCGCGCTCGTGAACCTCGAGTCGCGCGGATTCGCCGTGAAGGGCTCCACGTGGGAGCTCGTTCGCACGAAGTCCACCACTCCGTGCGCGAACTTGGTCGAGCTGGCGCGAGCCATCCGCAAGAGCGCGGAAGGGGACATCGACGTACAGCGCTACAAGGGTCTGGGCGAGATGAACCCCGAGCAGCTCTGGGAGTCGACCATGGATCCCACGCGCCGCCGCCTGTATCGCGTGCGCCTCGAAGACGAGTTTGCGGCCGACGCGATCTTCACCGTGCTGATGTCGAATCAGGTGGACGCGCGCCGCGAGTACATCGAGCGATACGCGCTCGAGGTGACGAACCTCGACGTGTAGGGCGGGCGCGCGGCGGGGGCCGGAATTTCTTTCCGGCCGCTCAGGATCGGAGGGTTCGAGGGTCGATACCTCTCCCCGAGCTCCCCCGCCGTGAAGCACAGCTATCGTTTCGACTACCAGAGCTTGGCCGAGATCCTCGGCCAGCGAGGACTCGTCGAGCCACAGCGCCTCAAAGCGGCACTGCAAGCGAGCCAAGCGGGCCCGACTTCGTTCCCGGAGTTGCTCGTCAGCGGGAGCCTGATCGCCGACTGGGATCTCTCGCGCGTGGTGTGCGACCTCTTCGGCCTCCCGTTTCTTCCCGTCGACCTGTATGCGCCGGTTCCAGAAGCCCAGATCGGCCTCGATCTCGACTTCCTGCGCCAGCACCGCGTCGTGCCGCTCACGCGCCACAAGCGCTTGCTCACCATCGCGATGCCCGCGCTCGTGCCCGCCGACATCCTCGCGCAGCTCCAGACCATGAGCGACCTTCAGGTCGTGCCCGTGGTCGGCACGGTCCACACGAACAACCGCTGGATCCTCGAGCATCTCCCCGCGCCACTGCCACAAACTGGCGGCGAAGGGGCGTGGAACAAGATCTTCGACGAGGGCGATGCGGCGGTGCTGCTCAACCTTGATGGGGAGCAGGCGTCGGCTGCTCCGGCGCCACCGGCGCCGCTGCCGGCGCAGGTGTCGCCGCAGTCGGTGTTTCCGAAGTTGCCGGTGCCGCCGAAGTCGCGTTAGCAGCTCGCTCCACTTCGGCGCGCAGCATCGCGGCCTCGCGCTGCACGGACGCCTGCGCTCCGCGCTGTGCGTCTTCGAACTCGCGCTTGGCCTTCTGGATCTCTTGGTCAATGCCCGTCTCGCGACGCAGGTCCGAGAGCGAGCGGCGCACGCGCTGCAACGTCGCGGCCGTCTCGCCCGCCACCTGCGGCAGTCGTTGACCGAACACCAGGATCGCGACCACGAAGATCACGACGAGTTCGGCGAACGAGAGACCGAAGAACTCCATGGGGCCGCATTGTAGCGGCGATCGGGGACGAGGGCTGCGGAGCTAGCGGCGCAGCGATCGCCAGCGATCGAGCAGCGTCCCGTCGCCGCGCTTCCACGCGAACGTCGGCGTGATGTTGAAGCGCAGGCTGCCCACGCCTTCACCGGCGATGTAGGAGTTCTGGATCTCCAGCACGAAGTCGTGGCCGAAACGGCGCAGGCTCACGGAGTAGGCGAGCTGATCCTGCGCGCTGCCGACGCCGAGCGTCTGTCGTCCCTCGAGCTCCCATTTCGACGACAGCGCATAGCGCGCACCCACGGTCAGCGCCTCGAACAGCCGCTGGCCCGCCGGGTCGCGCGCGGAGTGATAGCCCGTCTCGAGCGTGAGCCCCTGATACGGCTCGAAGCCCGCGATGGTCTGCGAGTAGGCCGTCTCGCCGGCCTCGGTGTCGTAGCGGCCGTCGTGCAGAACGCCGTAGGGGACGCCGTAGGCGACCGAGAGCCAATTGACGCGCGCCGCCGTCGGCAACCAACCATCTCGCAGGCCCGCTCCGACCTCGGGCGCCCAAGTCTGTGACAGCTCGACGTCCAGATCGCTCGTGAGTTCGCGGTTTTCCCAACGGGAGCGCAGGTTGAAGTCGACGAACTGCCCGTTGATGGAACGATCGGCCACGTCGAACTCGACCACGGGCAGGTTGTTCTCCGCCGATATCAGATCGCCGCGCACTTCGATCGACGGAGCCACCACGTGTCGCGAGCCATCGGCGAACGTGCGCCAGAACGACGTCGACGTCGTGACGCCGGCGATCAGCGCGGCGCGCGACGCGCTGGAGTCGGAGCTCGCGGCATCGCTCCATCCCGTGGCGCGAGCTTCGATGAACGCAGTGGCGCGCAGGCCACCGAACTCGAGGTCGATCGGCAGCTCGAGTCGCTCGAGGGCATCGAGGCGCGTGACGGATCGGTCGCCCAGACCATCGGCGAACGGTGACTCGTACTGCGGGTCCCCGTCGAAGCGCGCGAGGTTGTCCAGCGTGACCGCCGTGGACGAGATGAGCGGACGGCCCGCGAGCTCCCCGACCTGCGCACGCCCCGAGAGCCACGAGAGCGACGGCTGGTCGATCACGGCGGTGCGGAAGTCCTCGATGCGCGCCTCGGCGGTGGCGCTCAGGAAGTCGAGGCCGCTCACCTTGCGCCAGTAGGCGAAGTTCTCGCGTTCCTCGTAGGCGAGATAGTCGCCTTCCCAGAACTCCGCCTGCACGCCGGGATCGCTCTGGTAGGTGAGGACCGTGTCGATCCACTCATCCTCGCCGAGCCGGAAGCGTCCGCGGCTGTGGAACCAAGAGCGCAGGTCGGGGCGATCGGAGGCGTCGACGCGCACCAAGCCGCGATCGCGGCCCGTGTCCCAGACCGTGTCCAGATTGATGTCGTAGCGGTAGGTGTCCCCAGCGCGCAGCTGCGTCTCCAGACCGAGCACGATGCCGCGGCTGGTGAGATCGACGCGCGCGCGGTTGCTGCCTTCGGGCTTGGGAAGCTCGAGGTCAGCGGGGGCGATCTGGTCGAAGAGCCAGGCGAAACCGTCGCCAATCCAGCCGAGCTCGGCCGAGATGCTCGCCGAAATGAACGTGCCGAGCTTCGAATCGCTGCCGAAGGACGGCAGGCGGAAGCCGCCGATCGACAGCGCATCCTCATCGAGCTTGTAGTCGTTCGTCATCGGGCCCGCGATGCGCGGCAGCGGCAGCCCGAATCCACCGGCGAGCGCGATCTCGTTGCCTTCGAGCGCGATGTCCCAGCCGTCGCGCTCGATCTCCTCGGCCAGCGTTCCGCTGCGAGCATCGCGCCGCGTGCTGTGCTTGTATCGCGGCGCGACCGCGAGATTGCCGATCTTGATCTTGTAGTGGGGGACATCGTGCTGGCACGTCGTCGCGACGGCGCCGACGGCGCTCATCGAACCATCGGCGGAGGTGCGCATCCAATCGACCTCCAGCTTGAGGAAGTACTCGCGGCTTCCGATCGGCAGCTCCACGTCGAGCACGAACTGGTGCACCCAGCCGTGGCCGTCCATCAAGTCGAGGTACACGCTGTCCGCGCGCGCCTTGCGCACGTCGTTGATGCGGTACTCGACGTCTCCGTCGAGATAGAGCTCCTGCAGCCAGTTCACGCCGTCGTGCAGCGGAAATCCGCCGAACAGCACCTTGGGTACGCGCCCTCCGCCGGGCGCATCCGGATCGCCGACGAGCAGCGGGCCCGGTTTGCGATCGCTCGCGAGCGCGCGCCACTGGCCCTGATCCACCCATAGGATCGCCCAGTTCGCGCGCAGCACGTTGGCGCCCTCGCGCCACGTCGGCTGGCGGAAGATCAGCGCCGTGCGGTCCTTGAGCAAGAGCGGCTCGAGCCCCTCGTAGGAGATCGACCAGTTCTCGAGGTCGTCGGGGGACGAGCGCACGCTGCCGCCTTCCGACCGGAGAAAGCCGGACGCCAGATCGAAGGTGAAGGCCGGCGAAGACCAGCTCACGCCGCCGCGCTCGATGCTCGCCTCGCCACTCGTCGCGTCGCTCGGATCGCCGAGCAGGGTGATGCGCCGCGAATCGTGATCGACCGTGAGGACCTCGGCGCGCGCGCGTCCGAGCGGCTCCGCATCGATGCGCACCGTGCCTCGAGCGACGAGGTCGACGAGCGAGACGTCGGCCGCTTGCGGATCGAGCTCGCCGTCGGTGCGTCGCGCGCGCAGCACGAGCAGGTCCGCGTCGAGCGACCACGGCCGACCGCTGGCCTCCGTGCCGCCGAGATAGACGCCCTCGGAGAGCGTCACTTGCGTCGGATCGATCGCCAACAGGCCACCGATCGCCCGCAGTCCGCCCGCCCCGCCCCGCTCACCGAGGCCCGCGACGAGACCATCGAACTCGGCCTCGAAGTTGCCCGCCACGAGTCGCTCGGGCGAGAAGTCGAGGCGCGACGCGTCGATCTTCACGCGCTCCGCGCGCTCGCCGACGCGGCCCGACAACGCGACCTTCTCACCTTCGACGGCGGGCTCGAGTCGACCCGTGCGGTCGCCGCGAAGCTCGAGCCGGTGGCCGCGCCCCTCGTAGCGCGGCGCGCCGTCGGACAGCGCGAACTGCACGTCGCCCAGAGCGACGACCAAGGACGGATCGAAACGCTCCGCGCCCGTGGCGCGCGCCTGTACGTGGAAGCGCTGCGCGCGCAGCACCAAATTCTCGACGTCGTCGGTGCGCTGAACGAACACGGACTCACCGGCATCGATCAAGAGCTCGGCGGGATCGCTGACGTCTTCGAGCCGCGCATCACGCTGCAGCACGATCCAGCCGGCGCGAACCTCATAGCGCGTGCCAGCATGGGAGAGCTTGCCGTGGGCATCGTCGCGCGCTTCGACCAGCCCCGGCTGGAGGTCGAGGAAACGAGCTTCGAACCAACCCTCGGCGACTTCGACGCGCGCGCTCGCGCGCTCGCTGCCGGACAACTCGCCCGAGTCCGCGGAGCGCGCTTCGAAGCGCTCGCCACGACCCGTTCCTTCCGGCAACTTCACCCACACGTTGCCCGTCGCCACCAACTTCGCGCGCTCGACATCGAGATCGCTCACGCTGTCGGCTCGGCCCGACAGGCCCTTGGCGCCGCCGAGCGAGAAAGTGACGTCGCGCGCGCGCGGCAGATAGAGCTGTCCGGCGCGCTGTTCGGCCACCAGCCCACCTTCGGCGAGCACGTCGATCGAGCTTCCGTCCTCGAGCTCGGCGAGGACGCGCGTGCTCGCCTCGGTCGCAACACGCAGCGCGGCGCGGCCACTGCTCTGGGGAACGGCAACGACGTGCAGCGACTCCGTCGCGAGGCGCGCGCGACCGTGGGCGAAGCGCACGTTGCCGTCCGCGACCAACTCGGTGGCGTCGAGCTTCGCCGCGCTCGTTCGGCCGCGGATCGAAGCATCGCACTCCAGCGTTGCGTCGACCGAGGGCATGCGCACGCGCGCGGGGCCCGTGAAGTTGAACTCGCGCGAGGTGCCGAGCGAGAGCTCGAGCGGGCCCGCGCCGTCGAGCCGCACTTCGAGCGTCTCGTCCTCCCGACGCTGATCGGGTGGCAGATTCGCGAGCGTCGCGTCTCCGAACAGCCACTCGAGCTCGGGTCGCCCGTCGAGCGTCGCGTGCGCGGGCTTGCCATGGGCATCGAAGTCGAGCAGCAGGCGCTCGCCGCGCGCGAGTCCATCGCGCAGCGTGATCACGACTTGCCCTTCCGCTTCGGCCCGCAAGGGACGCAGGCGCGAGCTAGCGTCCGCTTCGATCGAACCGATCAGGCGGATCTTGCTGGCGCGCAACTCCAACGGAAGCTCGCCCTCGAGCACGAGGCGCGCCGCGTCTTCGACATCGAGCTCCGCGCGATCCGCCCCCAGATCGGGCCGCGAGCGCACGACCAGTCGCGCACGCGACGAGAGCGCCGCGCTCGAACCATCGTCGAATGCGACGCGCGCCCGCGGCTCGCGGTCGATCGTCAGGCTCTCCGACTTGCGCTCGAGCCGCAGTCCGCGGCCGGAGACCGAGAGCCCGCGGCCTTCGAGCACGACCACCTCGTCGGAGGTCGCGCGCTCGAGTGCCACGACGGTTTCGAGGCGCGGAATGCGCAGCAGCAGCGGTGCGAAGCGCGAGCCGCGCTCGTAGCGCAACTCCGCGTCCTCGAGGAGGATCGGGTGCGCGTCGTCGAGGGCCGGGGTCGGCTCGACTCGAATGCGCGCCTGTGCGCGCGCGGCCTTCGCGGAGGCTTCGCCGACGCCGCTCGCGGGCTCGAAGAGATCGAGCGAGACGTGCGCGAGTTCGAAGCGACCTTCGCCGAGCGTGCGGCAGTCCGCGGCCACCAGATGCGAACGCTTGCGCGGTTGAGTGGGGTCGCTGGTGTCGTTCGACCAGACGTCGAGCGCACCCGAGAGCGCCACCTGCGCGAGGGTCCCATCGGCAGCACCGGCGTTCGTGAGCACGCCGGAGGAATCGCGCGGCGTCGTCGCGGGCTCGCGCGGCCCGTGCTCACCCGACCGCGGGTCCGACGGACGCTTTGGAGCGTCGAACCACCACAGCGCGCCCGCGCCGAGCGCGAGCAGCAGCAAGAAGACGACGAGCTTCCTCATGCGCCGTAGGAAGCGACGACGGCTGCCCAGCGCCCCTGCGCGCGCAGGATCATCTCGGCGAGCTCGCGCACGGCACCGGCGCCGCCGTGAGCGTGCGTGACGACGTCCGCGCGCGCGAGCACCTCGGGGCGTGCGTTGGCCGGTGCCGCGAACAGGCCGACGCAGGGGCGCAGCGAGAGGTCCGGCAGGTCGTCGCCCATGGCGGCGGTCTCGCGCGGCGCGATGCCGAGGCGTTCCTGAATCGAGCGCAGCGCGGCGGTCTTGTGCAATTGGCCGAGGTGGAGCTCGGTCACGCGGAGGCTCTCGGCGCGCGCGACCGTCGCCGGGGAGCTGCGGCCGGTGATCCACGCGACCACGATGCCCGCGCGCTGGAGCTCCTTGATGCCGAAACCGTCGACGACCGAGAAGCGCAGCTCCTCGCCGCCGCCGCTGACCGTCACGGCGCCGTCGGTGAGCGTTCCATCGACATCGAGCGCCACGAGGCGCACCGGCCCGAGCAGCTCTGCGAGTCGCGGTTCCAGCCCCTCCCCCTTCATCGCGGGGGCAGAGCTTAGAGACGCGTGTCGAGAATGTCCTGCACGTCGAGCAGGCCGACGGGACGCTGCTCGGCGTCGAGCACGGGGATCTGGTCGACGCGGAACTCGCGCAGCAGTCGCTCGGCTTCTTCGAGCAGCTGGTCGGGCCGCACCGACTTGGGGTGGCGCGTCATGAAGCTCTCGATCGGATCCTCGCGCCGCAGCTCGCCGCGCTCGGCGACGAGTCGCCGCAGGTCGCCGTCGGTGAAGATGCCCGCGAGGCGGCCATCGCTGGCGACGACGAGCGCCGCACCCGGCTTGCCCGGCGTGTGGCCCATGACGCGCAGCGTGGCGGCGAGGGTGGAGCCCGCGGGAACGAGCGGCAGCTCGGCGTTGCGGCGCATGACCTCGACCACGCGCATCAGCTTGCGGCCGAGCGAGCCGGCGGGGTGGTAGAGGGCGTACTCCTCGCGGCTGAAGCGGCGCTCGGCGGAGAGCACCATGGCGACGGCGTCGCCCAAGGCCAGCATGGCCGATGTGCTCGCGGTCGGAGCGAGGCCGAGCGGGCAGGCCTCGTCGACGCGGCCGATGTCGAGCACGACATCCGATAGCTGGGCGAGGCCCGACTGCGGGTTGCCGGTCAGGGTGATGACCTTGGCGCCGATCTTGCGCGCGACGGGCACCACGACCTTGACCTCGGCGGTTTCGCCGGAGTTGGAGAGGGCGAGCAGCACGTCGCCGGGGCGGATGCGACCGAGGTCGCCGTGCAGGGCCTCGGCGGGGTGCAGGAAGATCGAGTCCGTGCCCGTGCTCGCCAGCGTGGCCGAGATTTTCTGGGCGATCAGACCGGCCTTGCCCATGCCCGTGCAGATCACGGTGCCCTTGCAGGCGAGCAGCAGGTCGATCGCGGTGACGAAGCGCTGGTCGAGCAGCGTCTCGAGCCGCGCGATGGTGCGCGCCTCGACGCGGATCACTTCGCGGGCGCGCTCGAGGCGATCGGCGGGACCGCCGATCGAGTGCAGCGGCGCGGGGTCCTTGGGGGCGGGGCCGGGATGGGCCATGGGCGTGCGTTCTTCGACGGGGGCTCGGCGGTCGGCGCTCATTGGCAGGCGACAGAGAATAGCCGATCCGCGCGCCGCCCGCCGTCGCGACGCCCTGTGCTATAAAACGCGCCGCGCAGGCCTCGCCGCGCGGCTCCCAACGTGCTCTCACGGTTGCGCCCACACACCCCGACCCTCTGCGCGGCCGCCCTGTGTGTCGCCGCCGCGCCCCAGCTCGGCTCGGGGTCGATCGAGTTCCTCCAGATCGCCTTCGTGGTGGTGTTCGTCGTCATCTCGTTGGCCTTGCACGAGGCGGCCCACGCTTGGGTGGCGTGGAAGTGCGGCGACCCGACGGCCAAGGACCTCGGACGCATCACGCTCAACCCGCTGCCGTCGATCGATCCGTTCATGACGATCCTCGTGCCCGGGATGTTGTTGGCGATGGGGCTGCCGGCCTTCGGCGGAGCCAAGCCGGTGCCGGTGAGCTACCACCGCCTGCGCCACCCGCTGCGCGACATGATGCTCGTCGCCCTCGCCGGCCCCGCGACGAACTTCCTGCTCTCGATCGTGTTCCTGCTCGGCCTCAAAGTCGCCGTCAACCATGGTGACTACCGAGAAGGCGACCTCCTGTTCGAGGTGCTGCGGTTCTCGCTGTTCGCCAACCTCGCGCTGACGACCTTCAACCTGATCCCGGTGCCGCCGCTCGACGGCTCGCGCGTCATGGCGTGGCTCCTGCCGCCCGGCCTGCGCGAGCCTTACCAAGAGCTCGAGCGCTTCGGTCTGCTCCTCGTTCTTGCGCTCGTGACGCTCCTGCGCATGGTTCCCTCGTTCGACGGCATGATCATGAGCGGCTCGCGCCAGCTGTTTGAATTCGTCGACCTCCTCACGGGTGGTACATGGTGACCCGCGACTACACCGTCTCGCTCGAACAGGTCTTCAGCGGACCGATGGACCTGCTCCTGCACCTCGTGCGCGAGCAGGAGGTCGAGATCCACGACATCGACCTGCACAAGATCATCGATGGCTACCTGCGCTATCTGAAGGACCTGCAGGACATCGACATCGAGCTCGCGGCCGACTTCCTCGTGATGGCCGCGACCCTGATGGCGATCAAGTCGCGCTCGCTGCTGCCGAGCGAGAACATCGACCTCGCCGAAGAGCTCGACCCGCGCGACGAGCTCATCCAGCGCCTGATCGAATATCGCCATTTCAAGCAGGCTTCGCGCGATCTGCAAGACCGCGCCCAACTGCGCCACCGCCTCCACGAGCGCGGCTTCCGTCCCGCCGAATCCGCCGACTCGGGGCTCGACCTGCAAGATCTGACCAACTGGGACTTGTTCGCCGCCTTCTCGCGCTTGATGCGCGAGACGCTCGCCAACAAGTCGATGGTGATCTCCACCGAGCATCGCCCGCTGCGTTTCTTCGTCGAGGAGCTCGTGCGCAAGGTCAAGGCGCGCCGCTCGATGTCGCTGCGCGAGCTCGTCGAGGAGACCGTCGCCCAAGGCGACGCGAGCAGGGGCACGCTGATCGGCGCATTCTGCGCGCTGCTCGAGCTCGTCAAGCTCGGCGCCGTGCGCGCGCGGCAGGAGTCGAAGGACTCCGACATCACGATCTCGCTGCGGGAAGACCTCGGTGACGACCTCGACAGCATCGTGCGCCAGACGGAGTTCGAGGACGAGCGCATCGAGGATCCCGAGTCCGCCGCTACCGCCGCCGCCGCCACGCCGCGCGAGCCGCTGCACGACGTCTTCGAGGATGTCGAAGACGACGACTCGCCGCTTCCGCCGACGCGCGCGCGCGCTCCCGGCTCCGCCGAAGCGGCGCACGAGAGCGACGACCAGGCCTGATTCCGCGCGGGAGTGGACGCGCGCCGATGCGCGCCCCATAGTTCCGACACGCCAAGGGCGCGCCCGCCCCTCCTCGAAGCCAACTCCCTTCTCCACACGCCCGACATGAGCAAAGCCGCCGACGTCACCGACAGCCTCTGGGACACCACCGTCCTCAAGAGCGACCTCCCCGTTCTCGTCGATTTCTGGGCCGAATGGTGCGGTCCCTGCAAGGCCATGGGTCCGTACGTCGACAAGCTCGCGGACGAGACCGCGGGCAAGCTCAAGGTCCTCAAGCTGAACACGCAGGACAATCCGGACGTTCCGGCGCGCTACGGCATCAACGCGATCCCGACGTTCTTGATCATCAAGGACGGTCAGGTCCTGCACCAGATCGTCGGCAGCCAGCCGTACGAGAAGTTCAAGCAGACGGTCCTGTCGAAGATTTGATCGCGCCTTGCGCACGGTCTTCCTCGGTTCGCCTCCGTTTGCGACGAGAGTGTTCGAGCGCCTCGAGCGCTCCCGACACCGGCCGCTCGCGTTGGTGACGCTACCGGACAAGCCCAAGGGCCGCAGTCGCGAAGTCGAGCCGTCCGCGCTCTCGCTCGTCGCGCGCGCGCACGCCATCCCCGTCTTGCAGCCCGCCGATCCTCACGCGCGGGAGTTCCTCGACGCCTTGCGCGCGTTCGCGCCCGACGTGCTCGTGGTCGCGAGCTACGGCGTGATCCTCAAGCCCGCGTTGCTCGAGCTCGCGCCGCACGGCGCACTCAATGTGCACGGCTCGCTCCTGCCGCGCTGGCGCGGCGCTTCACCGATTCAGGCCGCGGTGCTCGCGGGCGATGCGGTGACGGGCGTCTCCATCCAACGCATCGTGCTCGCGCTCGACGAAGGCGACGTGCTGCTCGCCAAGGAGCGCGCGCTCGGCGACCGCGAGACATCGGGCGAGCTGTTCGACGCGCTCGCATCGCTCGGAGGCGAGGCGCTCGTCGAAGCGCTCGATCTGCTCGAGCAAGGCCGCGCGGTGTTCACGCCGCAAGACGGCTCGCGCGCGACCTACGCGCGCAAGATCCGCAAGGAACGCGGCGCGATCGACTGGACGAAGGACGCGAGCGAGCTCGAGCGCGCGGTGCGGGCGTTCAATCCGTGGCCGCTCTCGCGCATGCTCGATCCCAAGGGGCGCGAGCTCAACGTGCACGAGGCGCGCGTCGTCGAAGGTGCTGGAGAGCCCGGCTGCGTGCTCGAATCTGGCGCACGCTTGGTCGTGGCGTGCGGACACGGCGCGCTCGAGCTCGTCACCGTGCAGGTCGCCGGCAAGCGCGCGCTCTCCGCCGCCGAGTACTTGCGCGGCGCGCGCATCGAGCCCGGCCAGCGCGTCGGCACGCCCTCCACCCAGACCCCATGATCCGCCTCGCCGCCTACACGATCCTGCGCTCCGGATCGGCCACTGCGTTGTGCGACGTCGATCGTCACGCCGATGAGCTCGGCGTCGACGCTCGCGACCGCGGGCTCCTGCGCCGCATCATCGGCACCGAGCTGCGTCGCCGCGCCACCCTGCGCTCGATCGTCCACGCGGTCGCGCCCGCGCTCAAGAACGTCGAGCTCATCACGCATCTGCACGTCGCGCTCGCGCAGGCGTTGTTCCTCGATCGCATTCCGCCGCACGAGGTGCTGTCGGAGTGCTCCGAGGCCGTGCGCACGACGCTCGGCCCCTCGAAGGTCCGCATCGCGCGCGAATTCCTCAAGAGCATCTACGAGCGCCTCGAGAACGCGCAGTCCCTCGATCCGCGCCGCGATCTCGTCGGGCGCAATCTCTCGTTCCGCGAGCCCGTCTTCCGCGATCCCGCTCAGCATCCGCTCCTGTGGGCCGAAGAGGCATTGTCGATGCCGGCGCCGCTGCTCAAGCGTTGGACGGCGCGCCATGGTGAGCAGCGCGCGCACGCGCTCGCGCGCCTCGCGCTCGACGAGCCGCCGCTCTCGATGTGCGTCGTGCGCGGTGAGCGCGCGCACGTCGCGCGCGAGCTCGCCTCGCTCGGCGTGAACGCGCGCGAAGGGCTCCACGGACGCATCCTCCTCGCTCCGTCGACTTCCGTCGAGCTCGTCACGTCGAGCGCGCCGTTCACCGAGGGCCGCCTCATGCTCCAAGGCGAGAGTGCGTTGCGCGCAGCGGAGGCGTTGCAGGCGCGCCCGGGCGAGGAGCTGCTCCATCTGTGCGCGACGGCGACGTCCGCGCGGTCGCCGCTCGCGGAGGGAAGCGAGGCGCAACGAGCGGAGTTCGGCGAGGCGCTCGGCACGCGCACGTTCGACGGCGTGCTGGTGGACGCGCCGTGCAGCGACACGGGCGTGCTCGCGCAACGCCCCGAGGCGCGCTGGCGTTTCGGCCCCGCTTTCCGCGCGGAACTCGCGCAAGTCCAGACGCGCTGGATCGAGCGCGCCGCGGAGCTGGTTCGCCCTCTCGGTCGCATGGTGTGGTCGACGTGCGCGCTCGAGCCCGAGGAAAACCGGCGCCTGATCGAGGCGTTCCTCGCGCGCCACGCGCACTGGTCGCTGGCGGAGGAGCGCGAGAGCCAACCGGATGTCGAGCTGGCGCAGGAGCGCGGCGTGGGCCCCGTCGACGGCGGCTATTGCGCGCGACTCGTGCGCCGCTGATCGGTCGCGCGCGGCGCTCGCTATCATTGCACCGTTCGACGAGGAGCTCTCGACGCATGGCACGACCGCAGCACAAACAGGAAGAACCCGAGCGCGGTCGCCGCGCAGCGCCCAAGCGCGGAATGAGCCCGCTGATCCCGCTGGTCGTCGTGATCGTGATTCTCGGCGGCGGCGTGATGGCGGTGGTCGCAGGGAGCGGCAAGCAGCCCGAGCAAGCACCGCAGCCCGCGGCGTCCAAAAAGCCCAAGCCCTTCGACGACTTGCCGCCGGAACTGCCGCCCTCGAAGAAGGCGGGTTCGAGCGGCAACGGTCGCTCCTTCATCGCCGACGCGCCGGACGGACTCGAAAAGGACGCGAACTGGCAGAAGGCGATCCTGATCGCGAACGAGGGCGCGAAGCTCTACGACGAGGCCGTCGCGGCGAAGACGGCGGGCGACACGGCGCTCCTCAACCACAAGGGCGCGGCCGCGCGCACCAAGCTCAACGACGCCTTCGACATGACCGCCATGTGGGAAGAGGAGCTCTTCACCAAGTACGGCGACGCCAACCCCGAGGTGCGCCGCATCGTGAAGACGCGCAGCGACTGGATGGACAAGGTGCGTTGGTTGCACAAGTCGATCGCGCGCTGAAGCACGTGAAGCTCGATCGGTGGGGAGCGCAGCGATGAGCGCGGGGCAGCAGGGAGCGGCCCCTCGTCGCGCGCTGGTCACGGGAGCGTCGTCGGGAATCGGCGAAGCCACGGCGCGCGCGCTTGCTCGCGCGGGCTATCGCGTCGCGCTGCTCGCCCGCCGCGAGGCGGAACTCGAGCGCGTGCGCGCGTCGCTTGCCGATCCACAGGCGCACCTGTGCGTTCCCTGCGATCTGCGCGACGCAACCTCGGTGGCCGCCGCGCTCAACCAAGTGCGCGCGCACATGGGCGCTCTCGACCTCGTCGTCCAAAATGCCGCGCACGGCTACCTTGCGCGCGTCGAGGAGTACGAGCCGGCGCTGCTGCGCTCGCTCGTCGCCACGAATGTGACCGCCGTGCTCGACGTGGCGCGCGAGTCGCTGCCGCTCTTGCGCGTCGGCGAGCGGCCCGTGATGGTGCTCGTGTCCTCGATCGTGGCGCGGCGCGGCATTCCCGGTCAGGTGGCCTACGCCGCGAGCAAGGCGGCGCTCAATTCGATCGGCGAGGGCCTGCGGATCGAGTGGGCGGGCGATGGCATCGCGGTGTGCCTGCTCGACGTCGGCCTGACGCGCACGGCCTTCTTCGCCAACCAGCCCAACCCCGCTCGCCTGCGCGGTCCCGACGTCGGCGCCGCGGACTCGCCGGAACGCGTGGCCGACGAGATCGTCGCGCTCGACGCGCACCCCGAGCCCGAGCGCTGGCTCTCGTGGAAGTGGCGCGCGCTCTCGCTGCTCGGCCTGCTCTCGCCGCGGCTCTCGGACCGCTACCTCGTGCGGCGCATGGGCGGCGGGTGGAGCACGCCCGGCCGCTAGACTTGGGGTCGCGCACACCGTGTTTCGCCTCGCCTACAACACCAACGGTCTGGCCCACCACCGGCTGCTCGACGCCCTGCGCATGCTCGCCGACCTCGGCTACGAGGGCGTGGCGATCACGCCGGACGTCGGTCAGCTCGATCCGCTGGAGCCCAGTCCGCGGCTGGTGGACGACGTTCGGCGTTGGAGCGAGGAGCTCGGGCTCGCGCTCGCCGTCGAGACGGGAGCGCGTTTCGTGCTCGACCCGCGCCGCAAGCACTGGCCCACCCTGCTCGAGCCCGACGCCGCCGATCGCGCTCGCCGAGTGCGCCTGCTCCAGCGCTGCATCGACCTCGCCGCCGACCTCGACGCGAGCCTGATCTCGATCTGGTCGGGCGCGGCTCCGTGCGGCACGGTGGGCGATCGCCGCGGCGGCCCCGCGGCGTCCGACGAGCTGTGGCAGCGCCTGTGCGACGGAGTGCGCGAGGTGCTCGACCACGGTCGCGAGCGCGGCGTCACCGTCTCGTTCGAGCCCGAGCCCGGCATGTTCCTCGAGCGCCCTTGCGGCTATCTCGAGCTCTGCGAGCGCCTCGGATCGGACGGCGACGACCTCGGACTGACTCTGGATGTCGGTCATTGTCTCGTCACGGGTGACCTTCCGGTGGGGGAGCAGATTCGCGCCCTCCGCCCGCGTCTGGCCCACGTCCACCTCGACGACATCGCCGACGGGCGCCACGAGCACCGCTTGTTCGGAGAGGGCGTGCTGAATCTGCCCGACGCCCTAAATGCGCTGCTGGAAACATCTTACGATGGAATGGCGGCCGTTGAGCTGTCCCGCGACAGCCACCGAGGGGCATGGGCTGCCCAAGAGTCCCTGCGCCGGATTCAAGCCGCGCTCGGCCGTTCGAACTGAAGCGAACTTGCGACCGCGTGTCCGAGAGGGGCACAATGCGCCCGCAGCATGGACGAACAGCCGCAGGACGATGCGACCCCGTCGACGAACCAGCGCGTCTGCCCGACTCGGGCCGACGGTCTGGCGGCGCTGATGACGGCGAACATCGACGTCTCCGCCTGCCAGAAGCACCAGCGTGAGCACTTCCACAAGTGCCCGACCTGCGTGCACTACAACACGCGGGCTATCACTCCGCCGGCTCCCTCGATCCTCCCCAGTCGGCAGCACGACAGCTAGCCGCCCGCAGCTGCCCGACGCGTCCCGAGCCCGCTGACCGTGGCCGCCGAGGTCGCGCCGGAACCGTTTTCCCTGCCGCGCGTGGTTGCGGGCGTCGATTCTGCGGCCGGACGGCTCGCGGCTCCCTCCCGGGGTAGGTTTCGGGTGGCGAGTCATGGCTCGGGCACTTCCGCCCCCGAGCGCGAGTTCGCCCCCCCTCTCCCCGAACCACCGCGTTCCAATGTTCTCCCGCCGCAAACGCACCCTGCTGCTTTCGAGCCTGCTGCTGTCAGGCTCCGCGTCGGCACAGAACGCCTTCCGCCCGCTGCCGGCGGTGCCGGAGGCTCTGGAGTGGTCCGGCTCGGCACCGCGACCGATTCCGTCGCTCGCGAGTTACATGGACGAGCTCGAGCGCGCCGCGGAATCGCCCCGTCCGAGCAGCTTCCTCGAAGCGCGCGGCTACCTCGACGCCGTGGGGGCCGCCGGTCTCGAAGGCGGCGGGGACATCGCCCACCAACGCGGCGGCTGGCAAGTCATCTTCGGAACCGAGCTCGACGAAGCCCGCCTCGCGGCCTTCTCGCTCTCCACCGAGGCTCACTTCTACGACTTCAGCGGCGCTCCGAACCTCGTACCCGGCGTCGGCCAGCCCTTCAACGATCTCTACCGAGCTTCGTTCTCCGGCGTGGTGCGCACGCCCGAGCAGCTCGGCATGGGTTGGTTCGGCGGCTTCGAGTTCACGCTCGGTGGCGAGGACGAGGCCAGTCCGGCCGACGCGCTCGTCGCCGGTGGCGTCGGCGGCGTGCACTACGTCGCGAGCGAGCGGCTCGAGGTCGACTTCGGCCTCGCCATGCTCTCGCGGCTCGAGGATGACCCGTGGATCTGGCCGTTCCTCGGCCTGAAGTGGCGCGCGAGCGACGCGCTGACCTTCGAGGCCAAGGGCACGAGCGTCGAGGCGCGCTACGCGCTCGATCCGGCTTGGAGCCTGTTCGCGCGCGCCGAGTACCAACTGCGCCAATTCCGCCTGAACGACGACAACCCGCTCCCCGGCGGCGTGTTCCGCGACGAGGAGGTCCGCGCCGGCATCGGCGTGACGCACCGCTCGGACCGCGGCTTCAAGCTCGACCTCTTCGGCGGCCTGAACGTCTGGCGCGAACTCTCGACGCTCGACTCCGCCGGCGTCAAGGTCAACGAATCCGAAGCCGACCCCGCTCCGTTCGTGGCGCTCTCGCTGCAGCTCAGCATCTGAGCTGCTAGCCGAAGCGCAAGCCGCAGTCGGGGCAGCGCCGCGCCGTGGTCTTGAAGCTCGCTCCGCAGGCTGGGCAGTTCGCCTCGTCGGCGTCGAGGTCGATCGCGCCGCTCGCGCGCGCGAGCGCGTCGGGGTCGATGTCCGAACCCCAGTGCTCGTGCACGAGCCGCGCCGCGAGCGCCGCGTCTTGGCTCGCGACCGCGAGCCAGAGCTTGGTCCCTCACCCAGTCCCGCAGCCACCCGGCGGCGAGATCAACTCGGCCTCGACGCCGCGTTGGCGCAGGTAGGCCTGCACGTCGCGCAGGAGCGCCATGTCGCCTTGGGCGACGACCGCGTGGTCGGGTGCGTGTTCCATCGCGCGCCGTTCGCCTAGCCGCGCGCGGCGGCGAGGATCTCGTCCTTTTCGAGCAGGCGCGGCGTGGTCTTGGCGAGCGCGAGCACCGCGTCGACCGCCTTGTCCGTCGGCTGCACGCCGTGCTTCTCGAGGAACCAGATCACGTTCGACTTGCCGGACATCGGCCCGACCTTGATCACCTGCTCGAGCCCGACCATGTCGGCGGGAACGCCGGAATACACGCGATTGGCGAGCCACGTGTCGCCCTTGCGGAAGGCCTTGATCACGGCCGCCGCATGCACGCCCGTGCCGGTCTCGAACGCATCGGAGCCGAACACCGAGTAGTTCGACGGCAGCGGCACGCCGATGGCCTTGTGCGCGAGCCGCACGTAGTCGCCGAGCACCGACAGATCGTTGTCGATCCAACCGAGCAGGCGCAGGTTGACGAGCAGCATGTCCATCTCGGCGTTGCCCGCGCGCTCGCCGACGCCGAGCGCCGTCGCGTGCACGCGCGTGGCGCCCGCTTCGAGGGCCGCGAGCGCGTTCGCCAGTCCGAGCCCGCGATCGCGATGGCCGTGCCAGTCGATGCCGACCTTCGGATTGGTGGCGTCGACGATGCTCTTCACATAGCGGATCAGCTTGGCCGTGCCGTCCGGCGTGGCGTGGCCGCAGGTGTCGCACACGCACACGCGCTTGGCGCCCGCCTCGATCGCCGTGGTGTAGAGCGCCTTGACCGCGTCGGGATGCGCGCGCGTCGTGTCTTCGGTCACGAACATGCAGTCGAGGCCGTGCTTCACCGCGAACTCGACCGCGTCCTTGGAGAGTTTGAGCATGGTGCTCATCTCCCAGCTCTCCGCGTACACACGGATCGGCGACGAGCCGATGAACGCGCACACTTCGACCGGTTGACCGGTGGCCTGCACCACGTCGACCACCGGCGCGATGTCGGTGATCACGGTGCGGCAGGCGACGTTGGCCTTGATCTTCAGGCCGGCCATCTCGCGCACGAGCGCCGTGATGTGCTCGCGCGCGCGCGCGCCCGCGCCGGGCAGGCCGACGTTGGCGGTCTGGATGCCGAGTCGATCCATCAGCCGCACGAGGGCGATCTTGTCGCCGAGCTCGGGGTCGCGGGCCGAGGGGCTCTGCAAGCCGTCGCGCAGGGTCTCGTCGTCGAATTGGATCGTTCCGGCCGGTTTTCTCGGAGCCTCCCCCGTCGTGTTCCAGTCGTAGATCAGGGCGTCGCGGTCGATCGTGCTCATGGGAAGGCGCTCCTTCGAGGGGAGCGCCTTATCATAGGCCGTCCCGCCTCGTTCCGAAGCCGCTCCATGACCCTGCTGCCCCGCCCCACCCCGCGCCCCGTCCACAAGTTCGGCGGAGCGTCCCTCACCGATGGCCCCGCCGTTTTGCGCGTGGGCGAGCTGCTCCACGCGCGCGTGGCGGACTGTCCCGTGCTCGTGGTCAGCGCCATCGAGGGGGTCACCTCGGCGCTCGATCGCGTGGCCCATGCGGCCGCCGAGGGTCGCGACGAGCTAGGACCGGTGCGCGTGCGCCATCGCAGCCTGCTCGCGCAGCTCGAGCTCGACCCCGAGATGCTCAACCGCCACTTCGCGGAACTCGCGACGATTCTCGGCGCGATTCGCTCGCGCGGCGTGCTCGCCGCGCACGAGCGCGACCACGTGCTCTCGTTCGGCGAGCGCGCGAGCGCGCGCATCGTCGCCGCGCACCTGAACGCTCGCGGCCTGCGTGCGGTGCCGATCGACGCCTACGATCTGGGATTGCGGAGCGATTCGAATCACGGTCGCGCCAAGGTGCTCTCGCAGAGCGCCGAGCGCGTGCGCGCCGCCCTCGCGCGTTTCGACGGCATTCCGGTGATCACCGGCTTCCTCGCGGCGGACGAGCACGGCCGCCTCACGACGCTCGGCCGCAACGGCTCCGACCTCTCCGCCACGTTGATCGGAGAAGCGATCGGCGCGCGCGAGGTGTGTTTCTGGAAGGAAGTCGGCGGCGTCATGACGGCCGATCCCAAGCTCGTGCCGAACGCGCGCACGCTGCGAGTGCTTTCGTACGAGGAGGCGGGCGAGCTCACGCGCCACGGCGCGGGCGTGCTGCACTCCGAGTCCGTGCAGCCGCTCGCTCGCTCGGGCATTCCCGGCCGCGTGCTCTGCGTGCGCGATCCCCTCGACGCGGGCACGCTCGTGTCGAGCGAGCGCAGCGGCGCGGAGGCTGTCGGCATCGCCTGTCGCCGCGGCGTGCTGCTCGCGCGCATCGCGCCGGAGAGCACCGAGACCCGTGCGCAGGTCCAAGCCATGCTCGCGAAGTTCGGGCTCGAGCCGCTGCACATCGCGAGCGCCGACGGCGAACTCGTCGTCGTCGCCCCCTCGAACGACGAGCTGCCCCGCGAGCTGGTGACCTTGGGTGCGCGCGTCAGCATCGAGCGCGAGCTCGCCAGCGTCGCCACCGTGGGCAACGCGTCCGTGGTGCTCGATGCGGCCTTGCACGCGGCGGGTGTCGACGTGCGAGCGCGCTGGAACGCCGATCCGCTCGCGACGCGCGTTCACCTGTTACCCGCGGCCCAGCTCGCGCTAGCAGCACGCGCGCTGCACGCCGCAGCCTTCGAGATCGTCGTACCGCCCAAGCCCGCCCGATGAAATTCACCGCGCTGCTCCAGCCCCTCGTCCTGCTCGTCGCCTGCCAAGCGCCGCCACCCACGGCCGCGAGCTCGTGGAGCAGCGCCGAGACCAACTCCGCGGGAACGCCCGCCGTGTGGACGACGACGCTCGATGCACAGCACGGGCGCACGGAGACCGTCGCCACCGACAACACGGGCCACACCTACAATCTGCTGCTCTCCGACGCCTCCTTCGGACCCGACGTGTCGATCCGCACGCGAGTGCGCGCGAACTCGGGCGTCGAGGATCAGGGCGGCGGCGTGGTGTGGCGCGCGCAGGACGCGGCCAACTACTACCTCACGCGCTGGAATCCGCTCGAGAGCAACCTGCGCATCTACAAGGTCGAACACAGCAAGCGCACGCAGCTCGCCTCGATCTCCGGCGAGCTTGGCGCTGGCTGGCTCGACCTCTGCGTGCGCATGCGCGGTCCGCGGATCGTCGTCACCTGCGGCGAACTTTCGCTCGGCGTCGAGGACGCGACGTTTTCGGCCGCCGGCAAGGTCGGCCTGTGGACCAAGGCCGACGCTTGCACGAGCTTCACCCGGCCGCAGGTCGAGACGCTGCGCTGACCAAAAGCTCGCGGCTGTGCGCGCCGCGCGTCAAGGCGTCGAGATCAGCTCGATGTGGAACACGAGCGTGGAGTTGGGCGGGATGTCCGCGCCCGCACCGGCTTCGCCGTAGGCGAGACCGGGCGGGATCACGAACTTGTAGATCGCGCCTTCTTGCATGAGCGCCACGCCTTCGGTCCAGCCCTTGATCACGCCGCCCAGCGAGAAGCTCGCGGGCTGGCCGGTCGAGTAGCTCGTGTCGAAGCGATTGCCGTTGGTGAGCCAGCCGACGTAGTGCACCGTCACCATGTCGCTCGCGGTGGGGCGCTTGCCGGTGCCCGGCTTCACGACTTCGTAGGCGAGGCCGCTCGGCAGCGTGACGAGCTTCGAAGGCTCGGGCATCGAGAAGCTCGGCACGCTGACGATCTCCAGCAGGCGCACTTCCCACACGATGGTCGACTCGGGCTTGGTGTCGCGCGGCAGGCGCTGGAACGAAGCGGACGCCGGCAACTCGACGCGCACGGAGCCATCGAGGGGACACAGCAGCAGCGCCTCGTTCAGGCCGAGCGCGGGCAGCGCTCCGACCGTGCCCGAGGTGCCCGGCTTCGGTCGCGGACGGCCGCGACCTTCGCGATCGTCGCAGGAGAGCAGCTCGCCGTTCGAGCGCCACACCGCGAACTGAAAGCGCACCAGATCGCCGGACATGGGCGTCACGCCCTTGCCTTCGGAGAGCACTTCGTAGCCGATGCCGCTCGGCGTGGTCTTCTTCGTCGACGGATTCACCTGCGCGAAGCGCCACACGATGTCGAGCAGCTCGACCTCGAAGATCAACGTCGCTTGGGCGGGGATCTTTCCGCGTGCCTGCGCGCCGTAGCCGAGCTCGGAGGGGATGGTGAGCTTGAGCTTGTCGCCCTTGTTCATCAGGGCCACGCCTTCGTCCCAGCCCTTGATCACTTCGCCGCGACCGAGCTCGAACACGAACGGCTGGCCGCGCGTGACCGACGAGTCGAACACCGTGCCGTCCGTGAGCCAGCCGGTGTAGTGCATGCGCACCATGTCGCCCTTCATGGCCTTGGTCGCGCTGTCGCCCCGCTTGAGGACCGAGTACTTGAGTCCCGAGGGCAGCGCGACGACGATCTCGGTGTCGGCGGGGATCGCTTGGCCGCGCGCGGGGGCGAGCGTGCACAGGGCGATGCAGGCGGTGAGCAGGGCTTGGACGAGTCTCACGGGATGTGTCTCCGGTTGGCGGGGAGTCGAGAGCTGGATGCGGGTCAGGAACGAAGGGAATCGACGCGCCCGATGTAGGCGGCGCAGACTTGGTCGCCCATGACGTTGGTCACGGTGCGACCCATGTCGAGGATGCGGTCGACGCCGAGCACGATGGCGATGCCGTCCGGCGGTACGCCGGCCTGCGCCATCACGCCCATGAGCAGCGGCAGCGATCCGCCCGGCACGCCCGCGGCGCCGATCGCCGTCAGCACGCACATGCCGACGACCACCGCCTGGGTCCCGAGCGAGAGCTCGATGCCGAATACCTGTGCCACGAACAGCACCACGGCACCCTCGAAGAGCGCCGTGCCGTTCATGTTCATGGTGGCGCCGAGCGGCAGCACGAAGCCGGCGATCTGCGGGCGAATGCCGAGGGATTCCTGCGCCACGCGGATCGAGGTCGGGAGCGTCGCGTTGCTCGACGAGGTCGAGAACGCGGTCACCATCACGGGCATGGCGTGCTTGAGGAACTGCCACGGGTTGCGGCGCGCGAGCAGCGCGAGCAGCAGCGGGTACAGCACGAGCAGTTGGATCAGGTAGCAGGCGAGGATGATCCCGACGTACAGGCCGAGCTTCTCCAGCAAGCCCAAGCCGAAGCGCGCCGTCACGCCGAAGATCAGGCAGAAGACCGCGTAGGGCGCGAGCTTCATCGCGAAGCCGACGACGGTCACCATCGCGTCCGAGACACCCTCGAGGGCGCTCGTGAGCAGCTCGCGCTTGCGCGCCTCGATGAACGTCAGCGCCGCGCCGAGGAGCAGCGCGAAGACGATCACCGGGATCATCTGCATCTCGACCGCTGCCTTGAGCATGTTGCGCGGCAAGAACATGTCGAGGATCTGGTTCACGCGCCCGAGCAGGTCGAGCGGCGCGCTCGCGGCGGCCTTGTCGGCGAGCGACTTCACGTCGCCGGCGTACTTGGCCTGAAGCTCCGCGACCGTGGCGGCATCGAAACCGGCTCCCGGTTGCAGCACGTGCAGCGCGGCAATGCCGAGCACCGCCGACGCGGCGGATGTCACGACGAAGAAGCCGAGCGTGCGCGCGCCGAGGCTGCCGAGCTTGCGGACGTCGCCGAGACTCGAGACGCCGACGGCGATCGAGGCGAACACCAACGGCAGCACGACCACGAACAAGAGCCGCAGGAAGATCTGCCCGATCGGGTGGGCGACCGTGTCGATCGCCACGTCGAGCGCGCGGCGCGCCTCGATCGAGTCCGCCGCGAGGGTGTTGGCGACGACGCCGCACAGGGCGCCCAGTCCGAGGCCCGCGAGGATCCGGTTGTGGCCGCCGCTCGCGCTCAAGGCGCTCCTTCAGCGTCCTCGCGCCGCTTGAAGACCAGACTGAGCAGCACCGAGAGCGCGAGGATGCCGAGCACCGCCGCGAGCGCCCAGGGAATCGGGATCTTGTACCAGTGCGCGATCAGCATCTTCACGCCGACGAACACGAGGATCAGCGCCAGTCCGTGCTTGAGGAAGTGGAACAGACCGATCAGACCCGCGACCGCGAAATACAGCGCACGCAGGCCGCAGATCGCCATGACGTTCGAGCTGTAGAGCACGAAGCGATCGTGGGTGATGCCGAGCGCTGCGGGCACCGAATCGACCGCGAACAGGACGTCCGTCGCCTCGACCACGAGCAGGCACAGGAACATCGGCGTCGCGTAGGCGTGCCCCTCGCGCCGCACGAAGAACTTGGCGCCGTCGAACTCGCTCGTCACGCGCAGGAAGCGCCGCGACAGCCGCAGGATGAAGTTCTTCTCCGGCTCGATCTCCTTGTCCTCCTGGAAGGCCAGCTTGATGCCGGTGATCAGCAGGAAGCCGCCGAGGATGTAGGTCGTCCAGTGGAAGTGCTCGACGAGCTCGACGCCGAGCAGGATGAACATGGCGCGCATCACCAGCGCCCCGACGATGCCCCATGTCAGCACGCGGTGCTGGTTCTCCGGCACGATGCGGAAGAACTTGAACAGCACCACGAACACGAACAGGTTGTCGACGCTGAGCGCCTTCTCGGTCAGGTAGCAGGTCGCGTACTCGGCCGCGGAATCCGCTCCCTTCTCGTACCAGACCAGAGCGCCAAGGAGCGCGGCGAGCACGATCCACACCAGCGTCCAGCCGAGCGACTCCTTGAAGTCGATCGTGTGCGCGTGACGGTGGAACACGCCGAGGTCGAGCGCCATCGAGATGGCGACGATGGAGCCGAACACGATCCACAGACCCGTATCACCCACAGAGCACCATCTTGATGTGCGACGGCAGTCGCTTGGCGAGTCCGTTGACGACGTGTCCGCGGATCAGGTTGTAGACCGCGCTGCGCTGGCTCGCGCCGACCATCACGGCGTCGACGCCGAGGGTCTCGGCTGCGCGCACCATGCCTTCGACGGCGTTGTAGCTCACGGTCCAGATCGGAATCAGGTTCATGCCCTGTCGCTCGGCCTTGCGCGCCGCGTCGAGCAGCGGCCCTTCGGCGCCGGAGCGCTTGGGCGAGTCGATCTCGCCGCTGCGCACGAACAGGCCCGTGCGCTCCTCGATGAAGAGCGCGTAGATCGTCGTCCCGCCGAGGCCCTTCTCGCGCAGGATCGCCTCTTGCAGCAGTGAGTCGTTGGCCGTGCGAATCCCGACCAGCGTGTGGGACGGATAGAGCGCGACGATGTGCTCGGCCTGCGCGAGGCTGAAGATCTCGGTCTCGCCCTTTTCGAGCTCGTGCTCGGAGTGCTCGATCGTCTCTTCCGCGATGCGCTTGAAGAGCGGGGTGCCGTAGAACCAGTCGGTGAACCACTTCTGCTGCGTGCCGATCGCGAACAGCAAGCCGACGATCACGAGCAGGCCGCCGAAAATCGTGGCGTCCTTCTTCACCATCAGCGTCGTGAACCACGCGACGACGACCATGGCGCTGGTCGCGATTCCGAGCCAGAACTTGAGGCTGCGGTCCTTCTCTTTCCAGCGCGTCAAGTCGAGCCCCAGCGACGTCAGCACGAACGCGCCGAGCAGTCCGAACGCATACAAGTTGCCCAGCATCACGAGGTCGCGGCCGGTCACGAGCACCATCAGGATCGGCACCGCCGTGGCGATGGCGATGGCGATGTGCGGCGTGCCGAAACGGCGGTTGCGCCACGTGACGAGCTCGGGCATGAAGTGCGCGTCGGCCAGCGCGAGGAACACGTGGTAGGCGCCGATGATCGCGGTGTTGGCGGCGAAGAGCAGCAGCGACGAGGCCGTGGCGACGACCGCGACGCGCACCGGGAAGCCGCCGAAGGCCTGCGCGAGCTCGCTGACGAAGCGCTCTTGCTTGAGCTCGTCGGCCTTGATGTCCGCGCCGAGCAGGCCGACGGTGAAGAGCGTCAGCAAGGGCGAGGTCAGGAGGATCGAGCCCACCACGAACTTCATGCCCTTGCTCGCGGTCGCCTTGATCGGGAGCTTCATCGCCGGGCTGAGCTGGCTGATGCTCTCGAGGCCCGAGAACGCGAGCCACGCGCTCGAGTAGCCGACGAGCAGAGTCGGCACGCCGAGCCCCGCGCCGTCGAACACGGTGTCGAACATCGCGCCCCAGCCATCGGGGCCGAGCTTGAGCATCGTCGCGCCGATCACGCCCACGTTGACCACGAACGCCGCCGCGGCCATCACGAGCGCGAGCACCGCGCTCTCGCGGATGCCGACGGTGTTGATCAGTGCAAGTAGCAGCAGCGAAGCGATCGCCACCGTCACGACGTGCTCTTCGAGCCACGGGAACAGGCTGCCCAGATACACCACGCCCGACAGCGACGAGATCGCGCTCGTGACGAAGTAGCTGACCGAGATCAGGAGCCCGCCGATCAGCCCCATGCGCGGGCTGAAGGCCTCGCTCGCCACCGTGACCACGCCGCCGCCTTCGGGATGGCGCCAGCAGATCTCGATGTACTTGTGCGCGAGCAGCACGAAGCCGACGAGCGCGACCGCGACGAACAGTGGCGCCGCGTCGCCGACCTGTTGGTGGAGGATCCCCGGCACGTAGTAGATCGACGTGCCGATGTCGGAGAACACGACCGCCCAGACGAGCAGCGGCGAGAGCTGTCGCAGCGACGCTCCTTGGGAGCGCGCGAGTTCTTGGGTCGAGGCGGGGCCTGATTGCATGCTTGTCGATCACAGGCGCGGCGTGGCGCGCGCGAGCGGCTCCGGGCTCTCTCAGCGGAAGAAGACCAAAGTGACGACCACGAACAGCGGGATCAGGATGCCGAGGCTGTAGGCCATGTAGCCGAAGAAGCCCGGCATCTTGACGCCGTTCTCCTCCGCGATGGCCTTGACCATGAAGTTGGGGCCGTTGCCGATGTAGGTGTTGGCGCCCATGAACACGGCGCCGCACGAGATCGCCATCAAGAGCGCCTGCGCGGCCGCGCCCTTGTCGAGCAGGAGCCCGAGCTGATCGCCCGAGAGGCCTTCCTTGCCGGCCGCGGTCGCCGCGAACGTCAGGTAGGTCGGAGCGTTGTCGAGGAAGCTCGAAAGAGCGCCCGTGCTCCAGAAGTACTGCCACGGCTGCTGCATGCCGAACGTCACGCCGAGCACCTCCGGCCGCGCTCCGCTGCCCCACGCGTTCAGGATCTCGAGCGCCGGGATCATGCAGACGAAGATGCCGACGAACAGCACCGCGACCTCGACGATCGGTGCCCACGAGAACCTGTTGGCCTCGCGATTGGCCTTGTTCGTCGTCATGTAGGCGAGCACGCCCAAGAGCGCCATCAGGCCTTCCTGCGGGCCGAAGCCCCACTGGAAGTGACCCTTGCCGACGATGACCAGCACGACGCCGAGCAGGAACAGGAAGTTGAGTCCGCCTTCGATCTCGAGCGGCTCGTGCTGCTGCACCTGCTCGAGCTGCGAGCCCGGGCGTTCGAGCTCTTCCTTGGCGAACACCTGCTGGTCCCAGAAGTTGAAGATGAGCAGCAGCGCTCCGTTCACGAGCAGCCACTCCTTCCACAGGTTGAAGGTCCAGCCAAAGGGCACGCCCTTCAGGAAGCCGAGGAACAGCGGCGGGTCGCCGAGCGGCGTCAGGAGCCCACCGCAGTTCGACACGATGAAGATGAAGAAGACCACGATGTGGACCTTCTTCACTCGCGGCGCGTTGGCGCGCAGCAGCGGGCGGATCAGCAGCACCGAGGCGCCGGTCGTGCCGATGAAGCTCGCGATCACGGCGCCGATGCCGAGGATCGCCGTGTTGAGCAGCGGGGTGCCCGAGAGCGAACCACGGATGTAGATGCCGCCGGTGATCACGAACAGCGCCCCGAGCAAGCAGATGAACGAGACGTATTCCTCGAGGCTGTGGACGAGCTTGGCTCCGCCCGCCGAGCCGTAGCCCATGAGCAGGAACGCCACCACCGGCACCGCGAACAGGCCAGAGACGATCGCGCGGTTCTTGTTGTGCTCCCACCAGTGTCCGGCGACGAGCGGCAGGACCGCGATCGAGAGCAGGATCCCCGCGAAGGGGATCAGGCTCCACAGCGGCATGGCGACGCCGATCGCCTCGCCGCCTTCGGCGAGGGCCGGAGTCGCGAGCAGGGCGAGGGCCGCCGGAGTGCGCAGGGGCAGTGACCGGGCCAGCGTTCGCAGGGCGCGCGGCAACAAGGCTCGGGACATCGGAGGTGGCTCCATGGGGATAGGGGGACCCGGCGGGCGCGAGACGTGGGGGGGGCGCCTCGAGCGAAGGAACGCGCGCACGAGTGTGCGCACCACGGCCGCGCGGATCAAGCGACCCGCGCGCCCCGACCCGCGGCACTTTGCGCAGTTTTCTCCGAGTTTTCGGGCAAGTCGGCCTGAGGCAAGTCGGCCTGAGGCAAGTCAGCCTGAGGCAAGTCAGCCGGGGGCGGGTCGGCCTGAGGCAAGTCGGCCTGAGGCAAGTCAGCCTGAGGCAAGTCAGCCGGGGGCGGGTCGGCCTGAGGCGAGTCGGCCGGGGGCGGGTCGGAATCTGGCAAGTCGCTTCAGGGGGCGAGCGGCGGCCCCTCGCTCGGACGGCGCGCCTCGCGCGGCCTTGGCGGCAGCGACGGCGCACAGGCCATCAGCAGCTCGAGCCGCCCCTCGAAGGCCCGCTCGGCGAGGCGCAGGATGTTGCGGGCGTCGTCGAGGGCGCGGTGGTGGGTGCCGTCGAGAGCCAGACCCGCGCGGGCGAGGGCCTGCGCCATGCCGCCGGGCTTCATGCCGATCATTGGGCAGCATATATGCTTCAAGTTCAATGTATCTTCCGCAAGCGGGTTGACGATGCCCGCCGCGTCGCAGTCGCGTAGCAACTGGCGGCGGTCGTAGTCGCCCCAAGACGCGAAACGCACCTCACGAGGCTCGCCCAGCCACTCCAAGAAGGCCGCGAAGGCCGGGGCAAAGGTTGGAGCACGGTCTACATCAGACTGTTGAATGGATGTCAATTGGATACAAAAGTCCGAAAGTCTCGCGTGCCGCGAGGGGCGCACGAAGCACTGGAACTCGCGCCTCGGGGTGCCGCCGCCGGGGTCGACCAGCAGGGCGCCGATCTCGATCGTCTCCATGCGCTCCTGCACATGCTCCCCACGCGCCCAGCAGGTCGCTTCCAAGTCGACGACGAGCAGCTTGCGGGTCCCCATGGCGTCCCTCGACGCCCCCAAACTACCAAGACCGCCCCTCACCGCACCGTGCGCGCCCCGTAGCGCGCCCCGTATTCTCCCGCCGCCCATGCCGAGCCGCCTCTGCCACGCCGCCCGCCGCCCGGCCCCTCGTCGGGCCCCTCGTCGGGCCCCGCGTCGGGCCCCGCGGGGAGATTCGCGGGGAGGTTTGCGGGGAGGTTCACGGGGAGGTTCACGGGGAGGTTCACGGGGAGGTCCCCTGTGAGGTCGATGGGGAGGTCGATGGGGAGGTGGAGTCGGATTCTGTGGGCGCTCGCTCTCGCGCTGTTGGTTCCCTCCCTGTCCGTGCTCGCCCTGCGCGCCTTCGTGGGCGATCTGTTTCTCGTCGACAGCCGCTCGATGGAGCCGGTGCTGCACGGCGACCCCACCGACGGCGACCGCGTGTTCGTGCGCTTCGAACGCCGTCCGGCCCTCGAGCGTTTCGATCTCGTGGTGCTCGAGCGCCCCGGCGAGCGCGCCCCGCTCGTCAAGCGCGTGGTCGGACTGCCGGGCGAGACCGTGCAACTCTCCGGCGGCGATCTCTACATCGGCGGGCGGCTGCTCGAAGGCGAGGTGAAGCGCGCGCCGTGGGTGCGGGTGTTCGACTCGCGCCAGCACGCGCTCGATGCGCTGTTCCACTTCGATCGACCGCGCTGGAGCGAGTCCGAGGCCGGCGCGTGGCGCATCGACGGTCGGGGCGCGCGCGGCGTGTTCGCGCGCCTGCGACCGCGCCTGCAGGACGACTTCCTGCTCCC
>Ga0194120_10000812_pt1 | contig 58532 bp, 48 predicted proteins | sample TA2MahCa65mmetaG_FD_148642 | JGI IMG/M metagenome (GOLD analysis project Ga0194120, IMG submission 148642) | Freshwater microbial communities from Lake Tanganyika, Tanzania - TA2015019 Mahale Deep Cast 65m | ecosystem: Environmental > Aquatic > Freshwater > Lake | place: Tanzania: Lake... | reverse complement strand
AAAATGGAAATAAAAAAAAATTGTAAATTTACTCCCGATTTTAAAAACACATTTAGTATGAAATACAAAATTACTTTTCTCCTTCTTATTGTTTTGTTATCATGTTTTCCTTTCGAGAAGACTGATGCACAGATATTTTCACTTTCGCGTTCAGTGCAAAACATAAAATTCTCACGTTGGGCATTTGGACAGATTGGACATAAACAACATCCCGAAGAACTTTCCGGGAGCGTTGGGATGACGTGGATTGACGGCGAACCGTATTATCTTATCAATCTTACTCCCGAATTTGCATTCGGAAAATTCGGCGTTGGTTTGGATGTGAACTTTCGAATTAATAAAGAAGGAAAAATTCGCAATGGAGAATTCAGTAAAATGCGTTTCATTCGCTATCTTCGTTGGGGACAAAAAGGCGATGATATTTACGCACGTGTCGGTATTCTTGATTATACAAGACTTGGTCACGGATTTATTATGTATTTGTACCGCAACAGCCCAAGTTACGATGACCGTCGCAACGGACTCGAGTTCGATATGAATTTTGGAAACTATGGATTTGAATCCGTATACGGAGACTTTGCTCAAGCAGGGGTTTTTGGTATTCGCGGTTATACAAAGCCATTGAAACTAACATCTGCGAGCGAAATTCCAATTCTTGGTGAAATGGAAGTTGGTGCAACCATCGCAACCGATTTTCGCGACGATGCTGTTGTTGATTCAAATTTCAACGGACAAGGAAGTCTCGGCATATTCGGTTTGGATGTTGGTTTTCCGATTCTGAATTCGTCTTCAGTGAAGACAACATTTTATTTTGATTATGCAGAAATTCTTTCATACGGAAAGGGCGCTGCAATAGGAATCGAATCAGAATTTCACGGACTTGGCATCTTCGATATTTTTGCAAAGATAGAACGCAGATTTCCCGGCGATAAATTTCTTCCGAATTATTTTGATTCGTTTTATGAAATTGACCGATTTGAACGAATTCATCGTCTTGATACATTGCATTCTCCAGGTCCGGGAATTTTCGGCGATATGATAATCGGGATATTAGGAACGCTGCAAATTCGCGGGGCATATCAACAGTTTGATGATATTCCGAAAAGCGGATTTTTGCATTTTGAAACTTCTTCCGGAGCGATTATTCCCGTTGTTATTGTTGACGCGGGATACGATAAAAAATTCGTGGAAAATTTCGAGGATATTTTTAATCTCGATGAACGTTCACTGTTGTATGCGTCATTTGGGTATAAACCGTACCCGTTTATGACGGTTGCGTTGGTGTACACGTGGACGTTTGCAAGAGACAAGAATGGAATGTATCAGCCGCAGAAGCGTGTCGAATCGCGCATTACGTTTTCGTATCCCATCAATCGCGGTTCGTAAAGGATTGAACTGATTTGTTGAATCATTATTTTACACTATTGCAACTTTCGAAGGAACTTGATGCAGAATGTACCGAATCCACTGTCGAGGAAATTTTTACGCAGCATAAAAACGAACTTGTTATTACGTTTTCTAAAAATACCATTGAGCGTTCACTTGTTGTAAATTGTTCAGCAAAGAACAATCATATCTATTCGAGAGGAAAATTTTTTCGCGCAAAAAAAAACACGGTTGACGTTTTTCCTGAAATACAAGGAGAACAGTTGAAACGATGTTTTCTGCATAAGGAAGATAGAATTTTTGTCATAACACTTTCATCGGGAAAACAACTATGGTGCGCAATGGTTGGCGCGAAAGCCAATGTGTTTCTTCTTGATGAAAACAGTTTTGTGTGCGATGTATTCTTCACAGAAGACGAACAAACAGGAAAACAATTTCTTTTGGAAAACAAACACCATGCACCAAGCATCATTTCTTTGGCAGAGTTTGAACTGCAATTGCAATCATACGATTCCGTTTCACTTTTTACTGTATTAAAAAAAACATTTTCTTCACTCGGTTCGTTGTTGGTGAGAGAACTCTGTTTTCGTTCGCGTCTTTCGGAAGAAATTTTTGTTCGTGATATTACACATGAAGAACGCCATATTCTCTACAACGCTTATATGGACGTTCTCAACGAATGTCAAAATCCACGTTCACGTATTTATTTTCAAAACAACAACATCAAAGATTTTTCCATCATTCCGTTAAATATCTATTCATCGTATGATGAAAAAAAATATCTTACTATCAGCGAAGGAATACACGCATACATTTCTTTGAAACGAATTGAAGCGCGTTTTTTAGAACTCCAACATTCGCTTCATTCTTCATTGAAAAGCAAAGAAGCAAAAATTTCCCGTTCATTGCTTGCGATACAAAAGCAACTTTCTGAAAATTCAAAAGTCAAAGAATATCAGTATCGTGCGGAATTATTGCTTGCAAATCTTTCCCTGCTTCACAGGGGAATGAAAGAGATAACGTTATCGGATTTTGAAAATTCAGGAATAACGATTGTTATTCCACTTGAAGAAAAATTATCACCGGTTGAAAACGCAGAACGATACTTTGAAAAAGTGAAACAAACAAAAAGAGCGTTCGAAGAAATGGGAAAAAGAAAATCTACGTTCGATATGCAAAAGAACGCAGTTGAAAAAATACTTGCTGCAATTACGGAAATACGTACTGTTGATGCGCTGAATGATTTTATGAAAACAAGAGAAAGCGAATTGAAAGATTTAGGAATTTCAAAACCATCGGAAAAGGAAGAGACAAGAATTCCATTTCGTGTTTTCACCGTGAGCGGTGGTTACGAAGTTTGGGCGGGAAAAAACAGCGCTAACAATGATGAACTTACGTTGCATCATTCGCAACCGAACGATCTATGGTTCCATGCGCGCGGCGGGGGAGGAAGTCACGTCGTTTTACGAGTGAAAAATAAAAATGTACAAATACCGAAAGAAACAATTCTTGAAACTGCAAGTATTGCTGCGTATTATAGCAAAATGCGAAAAGCAACCAATGTTCCCGTTGCGTATTGCGAACGAAAATATGTGCGCAAACCGAAAGGAGTAAAAGAAGGAACAGTCTATATCGAACGCGAAAAAGTAATTTTTGTCGAACCAAAATTACCGTACGAAGAAGAATAATCATCTAAACGTATCAACCACAGAAGTTTTTTTATTCAGTCATTTACACTACAAACGAAACACAATAGTTGTATGAAATATCTTCTTTCACTTTTATGCATTGTATTTTTAACAAATACAACGTTCGCGCAATACGAACCGGGAATCAATAACAACATTACATTGCTTTCCCACAAAGACGATTACAACGTCTATTCCAACATTTGGGGATGGACGTCTCCTAATGGAAAAGAGTATGTTCTTCTCGGACATAATCAAGGTACTTCCATCATTGATATCACGAATCCGCAGCAACCAACAGAAGTTGATATGATTCCTGGACCAACTGCAAGCGGAACTATATGGCGTGAAATAAAAACATATTCGCACTATGCTTATGTTGTCAGCGAACACACGCAGCCAAATTCACTCAGTGGATTACAAATTATTGACTTACAATACTTACCCGATTCGGCTCATTTAGTACAGAACTATCGGTGGCCCGGAGTTACCTCTTCCAATGCGCGCGCGCATACGGTTTCCATTGATACGACAACTCCATATTTATACATTCAGGGAGGAACTTCAACTGCAGGAACGATCGGAGAACAAGGCGGCATTCGCATTTTATCTTTAGGAAATCCTGAAAATCCAACTTCCGTTGCAACAATGGCACAGCGATATGCTCACGATACATACATTCGCAACGGATTATTATTTGCAAGTAACATATATCAAAGCGGACACGTTGACATTTGGAAAATTTCTGACCCCGCGCATCCCAGACTCCTTCGCGCAATAACTTATCCCAACGGATTTTCTCACAATGCTTCCGTTTCAATGGATAATAAATACCTCTACACAACAGATGAAATTACCGGAGCAACGATGAAAACTTGGAATATTGAAGTGTTGTACGATACGGATACAACGAACGATGAGTTCACGTTCCTAACTTCCGAATACATTGGCGACGTTACACAAATTGCTCATAACGTTCACGTTAACGGCACGTATGCGTATCTTTCTCATTATGCAGAAGGAGTAAAAGTGCTTGATATTTCCAATCCTGCTGAACCTGTTGAGGTCGGTTACTATGATACCTATCCGCAACCAGGCAATGAATTTGTTGGCGATTGGGGAGTGTATCCGCATTTTCCTTCGGGAAATTTTGTCGTGTCCGATATTCAAAGCGGATTATATGTGTTTTCCTTCGATACGGTTGCGTGGGGAGGAATTCTCGGAACGGTTGTTGACGAAACTTCGGGAGATACGCTTTCCGATGCGAGTGTGCATTTTGTTGAAGCGCATAAAACAACGTATTCGGTTGCCGGGAATTTTTTGTTGAAAACAAATGCTGGAGTTCATACGCTTATTGTTTCCCGACTTGGATATTTTACGGATACCATCGAAGTGCAAATTCCCGAACAGAGTTTTGTTCAAAAAACAATTCCGCTGCGTTCGGAAAATGCTTTTATTTCTGTTAATAGAGACAGCATCGTCGTGTTATTGGATGTGGATTCTCTTGCAACAGAGTTTTTGGATATTGCCAATACAGGAACTGGAAAACTGTATTTCACTATTGATGATGTGAATGGTGTTCCATCTTCCCGAAATACCAAACATACTGTTCTCAACAAGTTCGACAGAAATAATTTTGGAAAACAACTGAAAGAATCGTTGCAACGTTCTTTTTTTTCTCAACACCTACATCAATCAATGCAGAATACAAATGCTGTTCGTACCGATGAACTTGCTGAGGATTCGCTTGGTGATGTAATCGGTTTATCCATTCATCCGGATATTCGAGCAATCTACGGCGAACAAAACGATAATTCTATTTTCATGAGTATGAAATTCTATTACCCGATTGATGCGGATAGTTTAACTATTGCGTATGCGTTTGATACAGACCAAAATCCGGAAACAGGCACAGTTGGCATTGGAATTTATCAGGGAGATATCGGCGCAGAGTATGATGTGTTCGTCGTTATTCCGCCAATAACAAATTTCGGAATTCCCCCCAATTCTGTTATCGTTTTCGATAATATAGGCGGAGGAAATCCGGCAATCTTCCCCGGTGCGGCACAAGTTGAAAGCGACAGTTCTGTTTCGTTTTCTCTCAACCTTAATGTTTTAGGAAATGATGACGGCAATATGAATTTGGTCGGAAGCGCATATTATTGGGCAGATAGTTTGGGAGGAAATCCTCCTTCTTCTTTTGATATTATTCCGAACACGGGACACACCTCATTAGGATTTGACCCGTTTGGCGATGTTCCATGGCTTTCGCACAATATTGTGATTGATTCGATTGACGGACCAGGATTCAAACGTGTTACACTAACGTTCGATGCAACGGATTTGGAAGATGATGAAACATATCGGGGAGTATTAATTGTTCTTTCCAACGACGCAACGAATCCGGAAATACTTATCCCGTTGGTGTTGACAACGAACGATATTGTTAGCGTGAATGATGATAAAAATATTTCGAACAAATTTGGCTTGGAGCAAAACTATCCCAATCCGTTTAATCCGACGACAACGATTCGATTTGAAATTCCCGTAGGGGCAATTCATGAATTGCCCTTACAAACAACGTTGAAAATATATGATATGTTAGGAAGAGAGGTATCGGAGTTATTGAGTAACAAAGTAATGGAAGCAGGAATGCACGAAGTAGAGTTTGATGCACGTGAATTGCCCAGCGGCGTGTATTTCTATCGGATAAGCGTAACTCAACTCGCCGATGCGAGTAAGTTGCGATACACAGAAACGAAGAAACTCGTGCTGATGAAGTAGCACGGAAATTTTGTTTTCGTCAATAATAAAAGCCTTCAATGTATCCAAAACCTTGAAGGTTTTTTATTTCATCGTCATAATTTGAATTCGGGCTTCTGTTTGCATCAATGATGGTTTATTTTTTTTGAAACCGCGAGTTACTCCGATAAATTTTTTCAGGTCATCTTTCAAAATCTGATAGCCATCCATTGTTTCGGTTGCAATTTTTTCAAACGTTTCCGTTCGCGCAATAATTTGCAGAACTTCTACTCCAAACGGCGGCGCACAATAAAATGTATCGGGCATCGTTACTGTAAAATTTACTTTTGATTCGTCAATGTAATAATCGTTTTGCATTAATGCTCGTTGTCCGTTTGCCAAATGATAAATAAACCGAAGATAGCACGGCATATTGACTCGCACGTATAAATTCATTCGTTCGTTTTCCGTAAACAGCAAATTCTCATTTCCTTTGTTTGTCCAAAGTTCAACGGAAAGCCCGCCATCAATGATTTCATTGTTATCAAATATCTTTTGGTCGTTAAATGCGCTCTGAAAATTTTCTGGTTTCAAACGTACCTTTGTCGTATCCAAGATATTTTTTTCAACATCAACTTCTGCGCTGCCGACAATTTTACTATCAGAAATTTTCGTAAGCGAAAGAATTATTTTGATGTTCGATTGTTGTTCCCAATATGTTCCCGATACGATATACTCCGCTCCCGAGGCTTCTGAAAATTCTTTTGCAACGTTTTTTGTTTTCGGCTGATACTGTGCAACTTGTTGAACAACGTTCCATTTTGCAACTTCCACAATTTGGTGTTCGAATATAGTTTTAAAGTAACGGGAAAATGCGCTTCCCATTTTGGTATGTTGAAACGTTGGCGGCGCAACAACGGTTGTAATTTGTTTTTCTTCGTTGTTCATTTTCAGACAATACGCAAGATACCACGCAGCATCGTCGAGAGAAGTTATTGGCTTTTGCACGAGTTTATTGATTTCATTTCGAACATGCGAACTCGTGAGTTCATCGTTGGAAATTTCCTGCTCAATGATAGAAAATTCTGTTCCGCACACATTCAGTACGATTTGCCATTCTTCAATTTCACGAAACAACGGAAAACACAGAAGATATTCTTCGAGCGCTTTCGAGTATTGATGCGCGCTCACGTACGAATTCGCAGAAGTACGATGTTCACTCAATTGTTTTCGCGCATGAGAGATTTTTGAATTATACAATGCAGAGAGTTTTTCTTTCTTTGCAAATGCTAATGCATAGTATGTTTCTTCATTTTCATCGTTGAAGGTGAGAACATCGAGTTCTTGCAGTTCTAACGACGTTGTCGTTTGTGTTGCTGTGCTAAAAAACTGGACCAGTTTATTGTTCGATTCTTCTACAAGTGAAGAAACTTTACTACGGATGGAAACGCGGACTTTTTCCGTAAGAATGCGTTTCGCGTCTTCTTTGACTTTCGTGAACGCATCATTTTGCTCATCTGCATCGGCATATTTTTTTAAAGAAAAGCCGGTGAGATACAAGCGTTCCGGATATGTAACGCTTTTTCCATGCTTCGTAACCCATTCGGGCAATTCATCCGAATGAACAATGTTCGGCGCCCAAAAATACAAGACCAACAATGAAACGAAGTATGGAATTTTCATAAAAAATCTTTCTTGTTCAATAAAGTATAATGGTATAATAAAATGTGGAGAAAGATACATTTTAAAAGTTTCATTTTTTTCTGCAATTCTTTTTTCCATCAATATTTTTTTTTTTAAGTTACGCCCGAATTTTTAATAATACAAAAAAAATTTCTACTAACTTTTTGCTACGATGTACAATTTACAAGGAATCACAGGGTACAAAGAGTGCATATTGCTCACGTTGCTTGTTTCACTGTTTTTATGGAGTTGTAATAACCAAACGGAAACTACAGGTACGTTGCCTCAAAACCCAACAGAGGAAAGTTCAAAATCTGCATCGGCACTATTAAAATCAATGATCGTGCGTGAATACACGTATGTTTTTGGAAGAAGTGTCGGAACGGGAAAAGTTGTCAAATCATTTCAATACGATAAAAAAGGAAATACCCTTCCGGCAATTAAACCGCCAGAATCGCAGCAATACATCAGTTCCGATGTGAGAACAATGGCGGTTGTGTACGACAAAGGAGCGTCGTCTGGAACGCTTTGGAAAATCAAAAACTTTGGGAATAGAAATTATTCGACACAGCAATGGCACGGAGAAAAACCGGAATACATAACAAAAAATAAAAAAGAAATCGAATTCAGCGACCCGAAAGATTCGTTGGGAAACAAATGGATATTCAAATACGATGAACAGGGAAATGTCGTAGAACAAATCGAATATACATCTTCGGGAAAAATTCGCACGAAAATGTTGTATAAATATTTTGCCAATGGCAACAAAATGGAAGAGCAGGAATATACTATGAATGGAGCGCACATTACTCGATTCGACAAACAGGGAAACGAACTCAGTGAAGTATGGTACGATTTATTAGATGAACCAAAAAAGCAATGGGTATATTCGTATGAATATTTTAACTGAAAAATGTTTCTGCAGTAACCCCAAAATTTTCATTCTTTGTTTTCTCTTCATTAGTTTTCTTTTCATAGGATTTTCTTCACAACAGAAAACAAGAACTGCGCGCGGAACGGTACCCGAAACGAAGGATACATTGCATATCCAATCGCTGAATGTTTGGCAATATTCGTTAAAGTTTGGCGTGCAAGAAGAATATGGAAGGAAAATCGAAACATCACGTTTCGATTCATTAGGGAATGTGTTGGAACGCATTACGTACCTCGACAACGATGTTATTTCTTCCATCGAAATGTTCATGTTTGATAGCGCAACAATATTGCTTGAAAAAGTTCACTATACGGCATACTATGATAGCACAGATTCTGCTCAATTATTTCATCACGATAGTTTGAACTTTGTTGAAGAAGAAATACAAAAGGAGCAACCTTTTTTTCCCCGAATTATCACATCGCTTGATACAATTGTGCGCGAAGAACGAGTGCGCGATTTACCGTATGGCGGAGTGTATGCGAGAACAAGATTTTTTTACAACGAAAAAAGATTGAAGGTAGAAGAAAAAACAGAGCGCATAGACTATGATAGCATTTCTGTTTCAACGTTGAATATCGGCGACTCCATTGTTATTGATGACGAAGAAGGCATCAAACAGCGAATAGATTTTGTAAAAACATTTCGGTACAATTCGTCGAATAATAGAATAGCGATAAACGTACTCATTGCGGGGAACGAAGTGTATAATCTCGTTTTTCAATACAACAAATACGGAAAGCAAAGGGAGAAAGTTCAATATGATTTCACCGGCGCCTTACGCAAAAAAATTTCGTACCGGTATTCCGAACGCGGAGTATTAACAGATGATGTTTGGTATGATGCAGATGGAAAAGTGCTTGCAAAGTCTCTCTATAAATACGACGGCAGAGGAAATGAAATTGAATTTGGAAAATACACAACGGAACGAATGTTCAGCGAAGGAATACGACGTGTGTATGACAAAAAGGGAAGAAAAACCGAAGAAATTTTTTTAGAAAAAAATGGGAGAGTAGCGTGGAAAAATTCCTATTCGTATAACAAAGAAGGGTTTGTTGCAGAACAATTGTATTATAAAAAAAATTCGGCGATGCCATTTCTCGTGCGAAAATTTGAATACGAATATTTTCCGGTCAAGAAAGAAATTCCACAGAACAAAAACTAACAATCTGAATTGTTCACGACAAACTCATTTGTTATATTTTGCCCGCGTTTTTCAAGAAATAATGTTCGCACAACAAAACTTGCGGGAGTAATTCAGCGGTAGAATGTCAGCTTCCCAAGCTGGACGTCGCGAGTTCGATCCTCGTCTCCCGCTCGTATAATTTCATAGTGAAAGTGAACGCATATTTTTTGGGACGCTTAGCTCAGCTGGTTCAGAGCGCCGCCCTTACAAGGCGGAGGTCGCAGGTTCGATCCCCGCAGCGTCCACTTTTCTCAAATTAGAATAAACATGTTTTTTTATGACGGTCAATAGTTTTTTCGTTCAATATACTATTGACCGTTTTCTTGTATTTAAAAATTACATTCAAGGATATTTATGCATATAGCAAATCGTGTTTCACAACTTGGTACTGAAGGTGCGTTTGAAGTACTTGCTAAAGCGCGCGCTCTCGAAGCACAAGGAAAAAAAATTGTTCACCTCGAAATTGGTGAACCGGATTTTGATACGCCACAATTTATTAAAAATGCGGCGAAGAAAGCACTCGATGATGGTTTTACGCACTATCTTCCATCTGCCGGATTAGCGGATTTACGTCTTGCTATTGCCGAACACATTTCATCAACTAGAAACATTCCTGTTGACGCTGACGAAGTTGTTATTACTCCGGGAGCAAAACCGATATTTAATTTCGTTATCAACGCAAGTATCAACGAAGGCGACGAAGTTATTTATCCGAATCCTGCGTATCCCATTTACGAATCGCTTATCAATTTTGTCGGAGGAAAATCTGTTCCGTACGTATTGCGCGAAGAAAACGGTTTTCGTTTTGATTTGAAAGAAGTAGAATCGTTAGTTACAAAGAAAACGAAAATGATTATCATCAATACTCCGCAAAATCCAACGGGAGGAATTATGACTGAAGGCGATATTGAAGGCGTAGCCAATCTTGCAAAAAAGCACGACTTGATGGTGATGAGCGACGAAATTTACGACAGAATTATTTATGATGGATTTGTTCACAAAAGTATTGCGACGCTTCCGGGAATGAAAGAACGAACAATTCTTGTGAACGGATTCTCAAAAACATACGCTATGACCGGGTGGAGATTAGGATACGGAGTGATGCCCAAAGAGTATGCAAAACTTATTGCAAAAATGCAAATCAACTGCACATCACACGCAACGGCATTTGCGCAAGTTGCAGGCGCGCTTGCTTTACGAGGTCCGCAAGCTGAAGTTGATGCTATGGTGAAGGAATTTCATCGCCGCCGTGATACGATTGTTGACGGATTAAATTCAATTCCCGGTGTAAGTTGCCATAAACCGCTTGGTGCATTTTACGTTTTTCCGAATATCAAAAAAACAGGAAAAGATTCTAAAACGCTTGCTGATATTTTGATGAATGAAGCGGGAATTGCCTGTTTGCCGGGAACTGCATTTGGAAAAGCAGGAGAAGGTTATTTGCGGTTTTCGTATGCAACGTCGGTTGCTAATATCGAAGAAGCAATTAAACGATTTAATGCGACGGTGGAAAAATTGTAATCGCTTGAGTCTAAAAAAAAACTGTTTCGTCAATGAAACAGTTTTTTTTTGTTTTGTAGATATTTTATTTGAATTGATAAATTATTTCAGCAGTATCATTTTCTTCGTTTCCAAGAATGTTCCGGCGCGTAAGCTATAGAAATACAAGCCGCTTGTTAATCCACTTGCATCAAACTGAACTTCGTGTTCTCCTTCGTCCATCGTTTCATTATTCAAAAGCGTTGCAACTTCTTGACCGAGAACGTTGTAGATTTTCAACGTTGTTTGTAAGGGCAATTCATGAATTGCCCCTACGGGAATTTCAAATCGAATCGTTGTTGTCGGATTGAACGGATTGGGATAATTTTGACTTAATGAAAATTCTTTAGGAATATTTACTTCCCCCGCGGAGATGGTGGAGGTGGTATTATTATTCTTCAATACAGAAACTGTATTTGACCAGTAATTTGCAGTTACAATATCGCCACCACCATCGCCATCTATATCGCTCACATAAACTGAAATTGGACCAACTCCAGTTGTATAATCAATTTTCGTCGCGTACGTTCCATTCCCATTATTCTTCAACACAGAAACTGAATTTGAACCCCAATTTGCAACGGCAATATCGCCATCACCATCGCCATCTATATCGCTCACATAAACTGAATATGGATTACCTCCTGTTGCATAATCAAATTTCGCCGCATACATTCCATTCCCATTATTCTTCAAAACAGAAACTGTATTTGCATTAAAATTTGCTGTTACAATATCGCCATCACCATCGCCATCTATATCGCTCAGAGAAACTGAACGTGGCTCAGTTCCTGTCGCATAATCAACTTTAAACGCAAACGTTCCATCTCCATTATTCTTCAGAACAGAAACTGTATTTGCATCAAGATTTGCCGTTACAATATCGCCATCACCATCGCCATCTATATCGCTCAGAGAAACTGAACGTGGCTCAGTTCCTGTTGTATAATCAACTTTAGGCGCAAACGTTCCATCCCCATTATTCTTCAACACAGAAACCGTATATGAATAGTAATTTGCAGTTACAATATCGCCATCACCATCGCCATCTATATCGCTCACAAAAACTGAAGATGGATAACTTTCTGTTGCATAATCAACTTTCGCCATAAATGTTCCATTCCCATTATTCTTCAATACAGAAACTGTATTTGACCAGTAATTTGCAGTAACAATATCGCCATCACCATCGCCGTCTATATCGCTCAGAGAAACTGAATATGGATTATCTCCTGTTATATAATCAACTTTTGCCGCATACGTGCCATCACCATTATTCTTCAGGACAGAAACTGTATTTGAAATCCCATTTGCAATTACAATATCACCATCACCATCGCCATCTATATCGCTCACAGAAACTGAAGATGGTAAATTTCCTGTTGCATAATCAACGTTAGTCGAAAATGTTCCATCCGAAATATTTACAACAACTGTAAATTGCCACAGCAACGGTGTAATAGCAACATCGTTTGCATTTTTTATTTTGTTGGTTACATTTACCGTAATAATGTCGCCTTTTTTAAAAGGGGTATTGGGAGTAAATGTTACAATGTTGTTGAATATCTTTGTATAGTCATTCCCACGCAAGTGGGAATCCATTTTTCCCACATCGTTGTGGTTTCCCGCGTTCGCGGGAATGACAGTTTTTGAGAACGCAGATGAAAACGAAAAACTTCCGCGGTACCTTCCGCTTGTTTGTCCGTACACCAAAAACGAGGAAGTGTCGTTAAATGTTGTGGTATTCATCGCTTGCGCAAACGTAACCTGTATCGTAGCGTTTGGTTGCACGTTCAACGCATTTTGAGGCGGAGAAACGCTTATCACCTGTGCATTTAAAGCGGCGATTTCTAAAAACAAAAAGGAAAATATCAAACAAATAAATGTTGAGTATCTATTTTTTTTCATATAGTTTGCTTTCGTAATTGTGTAAAACAAGTTGGAAACTTGTTCTACGGTGTTAATAAAAAAACTTGTAAACTTTTTTTAGTTGTCAATTATCATCATATAATCATTTCACTACTATCGTCCCGCTTTTCAAAGCAAGTGAAATATCATACATCGTAAGAAAATCCATTCCGAGTAAAACATTGAGTGTGTAGTGTTTCACATTACTAATACGTTGTCTTCGGGAATTTCTCCAAAGTATTCAATTGCGATAAGAGAAGTAGTATTTCCCGTCAATTTTTTCCTTGGCTCATACAATTCCTCTTTCGTTTTCGCGGAAGCAATTACATTCGCATCAAGTATTTGAAAATCTTCGGTTGTTTTTGTGCATTCAAAGAGAACCCATTTGTTTTTGTATTTCTTTTCTATTTGGGCGTACTTCATATTTACGGAAAAAGTATAGTTCGCGCTGAAAGTGGCATGCGCAGGTGTGGCTCTCTGGTGGAGAGTAAGGTTCAGAGTGTGAGGCAACCGTTGTTCCCCGGTGAATCTCATTCTTCAGTAAGTCACATCGCGTTGCCCGTACGCGTTGTTCTTCATAAAAAAAATTCGTGTTCAATATAAAGTTTCCTTTTAAGTTTGTCAAGGAAAACTAAAAATATATTCCCTTCTCATTACTGTCTGCGGCTCTTCATTTTTCATTGCGCTTCTCTATTTGCATTTTGCAGTTCTGCATTTTTATTTTTCAACAGTGTTTCATTCATTTAGAGTAATAGAACACAGATGACACGGATTGAACTGATATTCACAGATAGATATTGTGAACATTTGCCAAATTCAAACAGATAGGTTAGGTTTTTTGTGTGTATTGCTTTCTACCAACAAGTTTTTTTCAAAGCAAAGTGAGTAACTGCCATTAAGTAACAAAAACACGAAAAATTCCATCTTTTTTCTACAAGTCTTTTTGCTCCTGCAGGTTTTGGTCTCCGTGGTAATAAAGACGAAAAATACTACACATAACAGTTTGGATTTTTACCCCACATAAAATTTCACTAAAGTCGCCGATTTTGCTTGCTTCGGATTTTTTGAGCGATGGGAAGATGCATTTTCTGCAATGAACACGTACGAAAATGCGTTAACGATGGAACTTGATACAGACACGAGAATATCAACTCTCCTTTCAAAACTTTTACTTGAAGTGTGTAGTTTAGAATATTTTGACATTGCAGAACAAACGTACAATTCTATGTTCATGCAATATCCCAATGATGAACGAACGCAAATCGCAGAGCAAATATTACGACTAATAACTGGAACCGAAACGTATGGCGGAACAGGGAAAAAAGCATTGAAGGTTGAAATGCGAACATTTCCGAAGAAAAATATCTCTGCGCAATCATTGCTTCCGAAAGAATTTTCGTTAAAGCAAAATTTTCCCAATCCTTTCAATCCGGTAACATTGATTAAATATGAATTACCTCACGATGAATTTGTTACTCTTAAAATTTACGATTTATTAGGGAGAGAAGTTTTCGTGTTGGTAAATGGATTTGAACAAGCGGGATATAAAATTGTGCGATTCGATGCTTCGCGCATAGCAAGCGGAGTGTATTTTTATAAAATGAAAGCGGGGAATTTTCAAGCGATGAAAAAATTATTACTCGTGAAATGACAAACTTAAAAACAGTAAAAGCGGTTTTCATAAGTTGAAAGCCGCTTTCTTAATTCATACTAAAAATATATAGATGACAATCCTACTTAACCACCACCATCTTCTTGACAAGATGAACGGGTAATCCTTCGTCATCAAGTGGAATAGCAGTGAGACGATAAAAATAAATTCCCGACGACAAACCCGCTGCGTCGAAATCAATGGAATATGTTCCTTCGGGATATTCTTCGTTGTTCATCAGCGTTGCTACTTCTTCACCGAGTAAATTGAACACTGTCATTGTTACTTGCGATTCATTTGCAAGTTTATACTGAATGGTTGTCGTTGGATTAAATGGATTTGGAAAATTTTGCAACAGGAAAAATGCTTGTGGAAAATCATATTCACTCTGCGGTTCGATATCCGGTTTGATCTTCAAACTTGGCTTCAGAAAATTGACAGAAAGTAATGGAACGGTGCCTTTTATTTGCAACGGATTGGTTCTGAGTGTATCAAGTTTTCCGGAAATGGTTTTGAGTTTCCTGCCTGACTTGCGTGCCTTCGCATACTGGTTCGGGTGATGACGAAAGCGTAACGCACGCGTAAGTTTTTTCACCGTGCGTGTGTATGTTTTATGCAACTCAATGCCTTCTTTCTCCGCAATCCCTTTGCATTTCTCAATAATTTTTCTGTGCAATTTACTGTCCGTGGGAAAGGTAATATTTTTCTATTGCACGTTCGTATTCGTTGTTCCTTCATCATCTTGAGCATCGTTACAATTGATGCGAATGCTCTCTTGAAAAATCAATTCGATTCCTTCTTCACCAATGCGTTTGCGAAACTCGAATAACTCTATCGGAACACACGGCGGTTGTTGTGCCACATAGTGTTCCCCGCAGAAAAATTGGTAATAAATATTTTCCACCCATTGTTCCACCACGCTCTCGTCGCTTAAGTTCCGCAAATGTTTTAAGATGAGCAATCCCACCATCCGCCGAATAGGTTTCGCTGGCTCACCCATCGTCTCGCTGTAATGTTTTCTGAACGCAACATCAAAGCGTTGCCATTCCACGCGATGGGATAAAATGTAGAGCGGATGCTGATGATTCAGTTGTTCTTCAAACGTCGTGAGAAGCCTATTTGTGGGTGTGTTTTTCTTTGGATAACATCGTTCTATTTATGAATGGCACACAAGGTTTTGGTGAAGTATGACTATTCTCCCTGCAACTTTAGATTCAATGCTTGTCGCTGTTTTTAAGGGACGACTACTTATCCGTTATACTCCGCCATTGTTTTCTCATCAATGTCAAAATTTGCGGAAATGTTCTGAACGTCTTCATGTTCTTCGAGTGATTCGATAAGACGAAGCACAGCATTTGCATCTTTTCCTTCAACTTTCACGGTATTTTCCGGTATGCGCGCCAGTTCCGCAGATTCCGTTTCGATTCCCTTTTTTGAGAGTGCGTTTTTTACCGTTTCAAAATTTTCAGGCGTGGTAATAACTTGATAAAACTCATCCTCCGTTTTCATATCATCGGCGCCAGCATCAAGAACAATAGCGAGCAAATCGTCTTCGCCACATATTGTTTTTGCAACATGCATCACGCCTTTTCGATGGAACAACCATTCGACGGCTCCCGATGTTGCAAGTTTTCCACCGTTCCGTTCAAGAAGATGCCGAATTTCTGAAACCGTTCTGTTTTTATTATCAGTAACACATTCAATGAGCAACGCAACACCTGCGGCTCCGTATGCTTCGTAGAGAACGTCTTCGTACGAAACGCCGGGCAATTCACCCGTTCCTTTCATAATACCGCGCTTGATATTATCTTGCGGCATATTAACGCTTTTCGCTTTGTCAATCGCAAGACGAAGCCGTGGATTTCCATCCGGATTTCCACCTCCGACGCGCGCAGCAATAGTTATTTCTTTTACTATCTGAGTAAAAACACGTCCACGTGCGGCATCAATAGCGGCTTTTTTGCGCTTAATTGTTGCCCATTTTGAATGACCTGACATAGTTACAAATAAATAGTTAACATAAAAATGTAAATAAATGAACTTCAAAAATCTCGTATCTTCCTATGGTTATCATCATATATTCTTCAGTTCTCACGCACTCAAACGAAAATCTTTTACACGAAGTTGTGGAATAAACTCACCACCGTTAGAATGGTAACTGCTTCCTTCATATTCATCAAGCGAAAAAACAATATCAATATTTGTATTGTGCGAAAGTTGTTCAATGCGGTCGCCCAGACCGAATCCAATTGCATCGAAATACAAACTGATTCCGTTTGAGGATTCTTTTAATTTTAAACGAAGATGACCTTTTCCGACAATACGCGGAGTTCCGTACACGGTAACATTTTTTGCAAGTAATGTTGGACGCATATTTTGAGGACCGTACGGAGAAAATTGGTCAAGAATACGGAAGAATTTCGGATTCAGTTCTGAAAGAGAAATCGTACGCTCGATTTTTATTCCCGGCGTTCTGTGTTCTTCGGTCATCAATTCATTCACGGTTTTTGATAGCGCTTCGCGGAAATCATCTATGCGGTGCGTTTCCAGTAAAACTCCCGCGGCGTACTTATGTCCTCCGAACGAAAGCAATCGGTCTTCGACTTGCGTCAGCGCAGTATATATATCAAAACCATCCACACTGCGCGCGGAACCTTTTACTTTTCCGTCAACGGACGTAAGCATAATTGTTGGTTTGTAATACTTTTCGACTATGCGCGAAGCAACAATTCCGATTACCCCCGGATGCCAATGCTCCTGATGAAGAACGAGAACTGCAGGGTTATTACTTTGCAAAAACGATTCTGCAACGGTTTGCGCTTCGAGAAAAGTTTCCTCATCAATTTTTCGCCGTGCAACATTTTCTTTTTCCAACACTGCGGCAAGTTCCGATGCTTGCTGTTCATCCTCGCAGGTGAGTAAATGAATAGCGCGATGTGCATCTCCCATTCGTCCAACAGCGTTGATACGAGGAGCAAGAACAAACACAATTTGTCCCACGGAAATTCTTCCGAGTTTCAAACCTGCGTTGGAGATTAGTGTGCGAATTCCAATGCGAGGAGAACGGTTAAATTGTTCAAGACCGATTTTAAGAAGCGTTCGGTTTTCACCGGTTATCGGAACAATATCCGCAGAGGTTGCAAGTACAACAAAATCGAGATACTCGCGAAGTGTAGATTCAACTTCGAACATATCCATAAGTTTTCGCTGCAATATTCCTTGCATAAATTTAAAGGCAACGCCGCATCCGCAAAGATATTTAAACGGATAATTGCACGTTGGCTTTAATGGGTCAAGTACTGCGTATGCATTGGGAAGAGTTTCTCCGGGTTCGTGATGGTCGCAAACAATGACATCAATGCCAAGAGAGTTTGTAAAATCAATCTGCTCGATGGCAGTAATTCCGCAATCAACAGAAATAAAGAGCGACGTTCCGAGTTCTTTGGCTTTTTGTATTCCTGCAATGGAAATTCCGTATCCATCGAGTACGCGGTTCGGAACAGAATACAGAACATTGGCACCAAGTTTTTTAAGGAACAGATACAGCATGGAAGTGGCGTTCGTTCCATCTACATCGTAATCGCCGAAGACGAAAATTATTTCTTTCTGTTCTAATGCAGTTAAAACACGCTGAACTGCGCGTTCCATTCCATCCATCAGAAACGGATTGTGTAAATCTGCAAACGATGGACGAAAATATTTTTTGGCTTCGTCGTATGTTGTAATTCCGCGATGATATAATAACGTTGCTATCGTATCGCTAATATGTATTTCATCCATCAATCTCTTGATAATGGCTGCATCGGGTTCAGAAGCAAGAACCCATCGGTATTCACGTTGCTGATTCAATGGTTTTGTTGTAAAGGTATGATTGGAAAAACGCAGTTGCGGATTTGTTTAGCATCCAAAAAAATTTCCCATGTCATAGGTTATCCTCGCATCTCTGTCAATTGCATTCGTGTGTATGTTGGAAATCGTTGTTCAAGAAATACGTATGTATTATACAATGTTCATAAAAGAATTTGTCATAACCGGATTGAAAACCTTCAAGTATTTTTTGAAAAGGGACACGATAAACTTTTAGTGTCGCAATTTTTTTTCAACAATGCAAACATTGGCGGTTTGAGAAATGTTTGTAAAAAAAAAATGCGCGTTGGTAAGCCGAATTCTGTATTCCCGAATTTCTTCGGTAAGCAATCATTTCTCTAATGCGATCTACCCGAGAAAATTTCCACAGTACAGGAGAACATCAGCGGGCAACTGATGAAAAAAAAACAAAAGAAAGATTCAAAGAATTTTTCCATTCGGTTTTTTTGATTTTCTCTTACGCGATCTTGCTTCAAGCAGGGTTTGTCAATTCCGAAAATTACTTCCCGAAATGGTGAGCACTTACCTCGCCTTTTCACCGTTATCCGCCAACGGCGGACTGTATATTTTCTGTTACACTTTCCACCGCCACAGCATTATCTGGAGCGTTCCCGAAAGCATCGGGATGCTTTGCCGTTCGAAGTTCGGACTTTCCTCCCCGAATGCATTCGGGGCGATTGCTTCAACGCGCATTCAATTCATTTTCAACAACTCTTCGTTATACCGCAGTTACTTCTTCCGGAACAAGAATTCTTGCGCAATGCTCACAGGTGTACATCCTATCAAGTTTTCGGATATCCGCCATTCGTTCTGGAGGAACCCGGTGATAGCAACCGCCGCATGTTGATTCGCGAACCTTTTTGGTTTTTCCTTCTTCACGAACTAATACCGGCACAACAGCACGTCTGTTTTTTGCTTTGCGGATTCTTTCGTAGATGATAACGTCGTCGTCATCCAACTCATCAAGCAAAACTTTTTTTCCAGATAGCAACGATTGCTCTTCTTCGCTGTTTTCTGCCGAAACTTCTTTGAGTTCTTTTTCGACTGCCTTAAATTCTTTTTGCAAGTCGGGAAGTTCCTTTGCCAACTTTTCACTGTCTATTTTCGCCATATTTGCTTTCGCTTCCAAGTCGGTAAATTCCTTTTCAAGTTTGGCAATGAGAAGTTGAGACGTTTCAATTTCTTTCGTCAACGCATCGTATTGTTTGTTCGTTTTCACTTGGATTTGTTGCGTGCGGTATTTTTCTACCTTTTCTTTTAATTCCGTAATTGCAACATCCGTATCATTTCGAAGTATCATATTATGTCTTACGGATGTCAGCATCTCTTCGATTTTATGTTCGCGCTGTAAAATTTCCGTGCGCAATCGCGCGGCTTCCTGAGGTAAATCGCCTTTTAATTCATGCAGTTCGTCAAGCCGCAAATCTATCTGCTGAACAGCGTATATATTTCGTAATTTATTTCTCATGCATTTTTCTTGTATTGTGAGTAAAACTTAGTATATCCAATGAATTGCGCTCGTTGTTGATTCGGTGATTAGAACTTCAACGCTCTGCGACATTCGTACCGATGAGCGCGATATCGTTTCCGCAATGCGCGAAAGAATGACTCGTTCTGTTTCATAATGCCCCGCATCTATCAGAAGAAGTTTCCCCTCCGCATCGTGAAACGGATGATAGGCGATATCTGCCGTAACGTATGCATCAGCGTTTTTCGCTATTGCCGACGAAAGAAACTCTGCGCCACTTCCTCCGCATACAGCAACGCGAAAAATTTTTCCTGTTTTCCCTTTCGAAAATTTTAATGCCGAACATTGCAGTTTTCTTTTTACGAAACGAAGAAAATCTTCTTCGGATACTTCCCGATGCAACATTCCTATCGCACCCATTCCGCACGTGGTTGCACCATTTTCCAACGGATACACATCGAAGGCAACTTCTTCGTACGGGTGCGCCTCTTTCATTGCATCGAGAACGGAAGAAAGTTTCCATTTCGGAACGACCATTTCCAATCGGACTTCATTGACCGTTTCATATTGTTCCGCAGTTCCGAAAAATGGTTTTGAATATTCATTCCCTCGGAATGTTCCCGTTCCTTCTCCACGAAACGAACACCATTCATAATTCCCTATTTGACCAGCGCCGGCATTTCCCATCGCCGTTGCAACGGCTTCTACATTTTCTTTCGGGACAAACACAACAATTTTTTTTTGCATCGGAGCAAGCGGAACGAGAAACTGAACGTTCTCGAGTTCCAGTTCTTCTGCAAGCGCAAAACTTACGCCGCGTGCTGTAAAATCCAAATTCGTATGCGCAGAATACACGGCAATATTTTTTTGAATCAACTGCCGAACAAGATTTCCGACTCGGTCATTCGATGTTACAGATTGTAACGGTCGAAAAAGTAGCGGATGATGCGAAACAATCAATTGAACATTGTTGTTTGCCGCTTCCGCAATGACGTGTTCTGTAACATCGAGCGCTACAAGAATTTTTTCGACGCTATCCATTGCATTTCCTACTTGCAAACCTACGTTATCTTTTTCCCACGCAAGTTCTTTCGGAGCCCACGCTTCAAGGATTTTCGCTATTGTTCCAACGTTCACCGAAGTTTTTCAAGGGAAAAAAAATGTCCCACTCCGCTATGGAAAACAGTGGGACATGATTAAACATTTGAGTTGTTGGTTCTTTCTTTACCGTGTTCTTGTGTTGTGTTTGGAAATAATCGGATTGTTTAAAAAAGAAGGACAACATCGTGAGAAAATTTTTCGGGCAAAATATAGAGAAAGATAAAGCGAAAACCAAAGAAATCAGAGAAACCTTCAAGGTTTTCAAAGCCACTAGTTTATTATTAACGATAGAAATTCACGAGACATGTGAATCCATTTTCATCGAATTGTATCTCATCCGCGAGCGCTTATACAAAACGCTTCTTCTTATTTGAATCCGATTGTTATCCTTTTAAAAAATTCATTTTCCCTTCAATTTTATGGTTCCTCATCGTTTGTACTATGGTACATTTGCTTGAACGAAAAAAGAATTATCAATGATTTTTCGTTCAAGCCCAATGTATTTGGATTTTTTTGCCGTTGCGGGCTCATTGATGATAGTGGAAAAAAATTCTCTTTTTAATTCTCTATTTTCCCTTTATCAACTCTTTTGAAACATTACCAGCATTTGCAACTGTGCAGACTGTATTTGCACAGTTCCGGATAGCATTTGCATTTATTACTGAGTCCCATTATGAATATAACATCCCCGAGAAGAATATTTCTGCATCCGTAATTTTCCATTTACTTTTTTCTCCATTCTCTTTTATGTAATTTTTCTCGCAATTTTTTTTCATCAACAATACAATGGGATTTTTTACAACAACAAATTCAATTTCAGAAGAACAGATTCTCCAGTCGCTTCGCTCCGTTCGCGACCCGGATTTACACAAAGATATTGTAACACTTGGCTTCGTTAAAAATATTCAGATTACCAATCGCGACGTATCGTTCACTATCGAGTTAACAACGCCCGCTTGTCCCGTTCGCGATGAACTGAAAATGCAAGCGGAAACGGAACTCCGCAAAACATTTCCATTGCTGGAAAAAATAGTAATAGAAATGACGGCGCAGGTTCGTACGAGTGTTCGTCCGCAATTACCGATATTGCAACAAGTAAAAAATACCATCGCGGTCGCAAGCGGAAAAGGAGGGGTTGGAAAATCTACGGTTGCCGCCAATCTTGCTGTTGCACTTGCAACCGAAGGCGCAAAAGTCGGTTTACTTGATGCGGATATTTATGGACCAAGTATTCCGCTGATGATGGGAATTTCGAATGGACGTCCGCAAATTTTTCAGCAGAAAATTTTTCCCGTCGAAAAATATAATGTAAAAATTATGTCCATCGGATTTCTTGTTGACCCGATGCAAGCAATTGTTTGGCGAGGACCTATGGCAAGCGGCGCGTTGAAACAATTCATCACTGATGTTGAATGGGGAGAACTTGATTATCTGATTTTCGACTTGCCGCCGGGAACAGGAGATATTCAACTGACACTTGCGCAAACATTACCGCTTACGGGTGCGGTGATTGTAACAACGCCGCAGGAAATTTCTCTTGCGGACGTTCGCAAAGGATTTGCAATGTTTGAAAAAGTGAACGTTCCTACGATTGGCATTGTGGAAAATATGAGTTACTATATTTGTTCGCATTGTGGAAACCGCGAAAATATTTTTGATTATGGCGGAGGAAATACTGCCAGCAAACAACTCGGCGTTCCATTTCTTGGAGAAATTCCCATCTCTACGGGAACACGCATTGGGGGGGATGAGGGAGTTCCTATTGTTTTGAAAGAACCCGAATCCGAACAGGCGCAAGCGTTCTTAACCGTTGCAAGAAATATGGCGGCACAAATCAGTATTCAACATCTTTCCAAAGATGATTCTGCTTCAACCGTCGATATTCAGTTGGAGAGCAATTAATTTTTCCGAACGATGAATGAAATTTCGTTGCGCATTGAAAGTGCGCTTTCCATTGTACGCCCATATTTACAAGTAGATAACGGTGATGTTGAAATTGTACAATACCACGAAGATGTCGGTGTGTTGGAAGTACGGCTCCTCGGGACGTGTGAAATATGTCCGCTTTCGCGAATGACGCTTCGTGCGGGAATTGAACGGATTCTTATGCACGAAGTTCCCGAGATTCAACGTGTGGAACAAGTGCATGAAAGAAATACGAATATCAATATTACCTGCACACAATAACAACAATTATGTATTTCATCATTTGGGAATTTTGCGTAGCACGAGGGAAAGAAAAAGAATTTAAGCGCAAGTATGATTCGAACGGAACGTGGGCGCATTTTTTTTCGCGAGAAAAGGGATACCAAAAAACGATGCTCCTCGCACAGAAGGAACATCATCGTTATTTTGTTACCGTTGATATTTGGGATTCCGAAGAAGCATATAAACAATTTCGCGAGAAACATCTGCACGAATACAGTGCAATTGACAAAGTTTGCGAAGAACTTACGGAATCGGAAAAACACATTATTTCTTTTTCTCTGTAACGTTGTTGCTAAAAACTACTGCACAACGCTTTCAACAAGTTGCAAGGTATTTTTCCTTGCATTGATTTGTGCAATAGTACCGAGAGGTATCGGTTTTATTTCTTGGATGTGTCCGTATTGCAAACCAGAAAATACACGTGCGCGTATATCTGTGAAAACATCGTGAACCACTTGTGCAATTGAAAGCGAATCCTTCTCGTTCTTTTCGCAGGAAGAGAAATCGCCCAACACGATTCCATTTGCACGGCGAAAGACGTTTGCAAGTTTTAAATGCTGCAACATTCTGTCAATGCGATACGGTGATTCGTCAACATCTTCCATAAAAAAAATACTGTTCGTAAATGATGGAAAAAATGTCGTCCCGCAAAGCGTAGAAAGCAAGGTTAGATTTCCTCCGAGCAATATTCCCCGAACATTTGTATTAACCCGTTGATATTTTTTGTTGTTTCCTTCGCATCGCACATCGTACCGTATTCCAGATACTTTTGTTGAAGTAAGCAATCTCCAAAATATATCTTCTGTCTTTCCTTTGAGTTTTTCTTCAAACTCGACAACAAGCGGCGCAGAAAGCGAAACGAGGTTGCATTTTTTCCACAATGCTAATTGCAATGCAGTAACATCGCTGAAACCAACAACAATTTTCGGATTACGTTTTATGTATGTATAATTTATTCTTGAAAGAATGCGATGCAAACCATAGCCGCCGCGAGCAATAAAAATGGCTTTGACAAACTTGTTTGCAAACATTGCGTTGAGTTCATTTGCCCGCGCATCATCCGTTCCCGCCAAATATCCGTAACGGGAAAATATATTTTTTGAAACTTCGATGCGATAACCAAGTTTTTCCAAATAGGAAATTCCTTTTTCTACCGCTTCTTGTGAACGAGGAGTGCTTGAAGTGGCAACAATACCTATGACGTCGCCGTGGTAGAGTTTTGGTGGTTTGCATGTATTCATAATAAAATCAGTTTTTCTTGTGGCAAATATAAAAAAAACGCCGTGCATATTTTGAATACACACGGCGTTGTAAAACAACTTTCAAAGTTGTTTCAAACTATTTAGAAAATTGTTTTACTTCATCAAAATCAATTTCTTCGTTTGAACATATTCGCCATTGTTCACATTCAACCGATAGAGATACACTCCGCTCATGAGTCTGCTTGCATCAAATTGTATTTCGTGTTCGCCTTCATCAAGTTGTTCGTTGTTCAAAAAAGTTACAACTTATCTTCCGAGAATATCAAACACTTTCAAACTCACAACATATTTTCTATTAACGAATAACGAATCACCGTTAACGGATTAAACGGATTGGGATAGTTTTGTTCGAGTGAAAATCTCTCTGCATATTGACGAATAAGATTCGGAGTTCCAACAAACGATTTCCATTTGTATAAATCGCTTGAAAACGTTTGCGCAAATCCGGGTTGCGGCATAAACTTTATGAGTGATGTCCCTTTACTGATAATGATATATCCTTTTACTTTCAAGATTTTTTATCAGTGATGGGAATTCCAACAATCATTCCCGGTTTTGCAAACAGTTTAAACGCCGCATCTCGAACATTCGCTTACAAAGGAACGGGAGTTGGCTTTCCTTTTTTTTTATCTTTACTGCAACAACGTTTAAACTTTCCTGATGAACCGTCGTGAAACGTGTCGTATCTCCGGATTTGTGTCCAACTTGACCAAAAGACCAGCGAGAAAAACTATTGACTCCTGAGAATAAAACAGTATTATTCAAAGGGTCAGAAATTCCTCCGACATTGATAAAGTTGATTCCATTCAAGCAGAAACATTGTCCAATTTTCAAAATTCACCCAATCGTCTGGAGTTTCAGCAATACTATCAAGGTCGCTGTATGCTGTTCCCGAAATAGAAAACGTAGAAGTATCTGTTGTTTGAGAAGTTATCTGCTAAGGACGAAAACTCGTGTGTGTTTTCGTCGGTATTGAAAAAACGATTGAATTACGGTGGTGAATGTAAAAAAAATATTCAGAGTTTCACAAGCAATATTCCCCAACATCCGAACTCCGAAAAAAGATATACACTCACTCTCAATCAGTACGTTCCGCTACGCTTACATTCAGAAATTTTTTCTTGAAGTCTTTTTTCCACGAACTCAGGAACAAAGTTAGAACAATTACCTCCCAACATTGCAATCTCCCGAACAAGTGTTGAATTTAAGTACGTATATTTTTCGTGCGGCATTAAAAAAACCGTGCTGATATTGTTTGTCAGTTTTCTGTTCATCAAAGCCATTTGAAATTCGTATTCGAAATCGGAAATAGCACGAAGTCCGCGAACAACCGCAACCGCACCTTTCGTCTGCGCATAATCCATTAACAATCCGTGGAAACTTTCTACTGCAACATTGAACGTTCCTTTTAATACTTCTCTAATCATTTCAATTCTCTCATCCAAAGTAAATAGCGGTCGCTTTCCCGATTGTGTCGAAACGGCTATGATGACGTTATCAAAGATTTCTACAGCGCGTTCGAGAACATCAATATGTCCAAACGTAATCGGGTCAAATGTGCCAGGATAAATTGCAAGTTTCATTGTTCAGTTTCTTTCTGTCTGTTTTGAAAAAATGTTACTATAGTATTACCGAATGATTTAGTAAGGATGATTTGAGATTTGTGATTTGAGTGTTGTGATTTCCAATCCGTAAGATGTTTTGAATGTTCAATGACGAGAAAACAATTTGTTTTCAATAAATTATTTTGGGAAACAAGAAACGGAATTTTGTTTGTTTGTTCAAACGCATACGGCGGGTCGGCAAAGATGAGATGAAAATTTTCTTTACAGCGTTCGAAATACTCCAATGCATCGCCACGAACGATATCGCATTTTCGTTCTACGCAAAGTTTAGCAACATTTTTTTGCAACACGTCGAGGGAATCAGAAGAATCATCCACAAATACAACGCGTTTTGCTCCTCTGCTCAATGCTTCGAATCCCAAACTTCCCGTACCGCAAAACGCATCGAGCACAATTGCATTTTTCAAATTCAATCGCGTTTGAAACACATCGAATATAACTTGCTTCACTCTATCCGTTACGGGACGAACATCAACGCCTTTTGCGGAAACAAGCGTTCGACCTTTTAATTCACCGGAAATTATTCTCATTTATTTATTTGAAAACATTGTGCGATTAATGAAACTTTACGAATAATTTGTCAGCGTACATCTGCGAAATTTGCGGGAAATGTTTCCCGCAGATTGCGCTGATTTTCGCAGAGATAAACATTTGAATTATAATTTGTTTTCAGAAAATATCAACTCGCTGCTTCGAAAATCTTTCCACGCTTCTTCAAATAATTTTTTTCCGCTTTCTGTTGGATATTTTCCGTTGATACAGGCAAAACACAATTCATTTTCTGAAAAACCAATACTACGCACGAGTCCATCAATCGTTTGATATACAAGTGAATCTGCACCTAAATCTTGAGTGATGCGATATAAAACTTCTTCGGAAATTTCTTCGTCGGTTGGTTTTCCTTCGTATTGTGGTACAAGCAATTCATTCACTGTCGGCATCGCAATTCCATAAAAACACGGACCACGCAACGGAGGAGCTGCAACACGCACATGAACTTCTTTTGCTCCACCTTCCGCTTTCAAATACTTTACAAGTTGTTTTGTTGTTGCGCCACGAACAATACTATCATCAACAAGCAGGACGATTTTATTTCTCAAAACTTCCGGCAGCGCTGTGTATTTATTGCGAATTCTTTCCTCTCGAATTGCGCCTTCAATAAACGTTCTTCCGACAAAACGATTTCTAAGCAATCCTTCTGTTGAGGGAATTTTCAATTCGTACGCCATTGCATCTGCGGTTGCTTTTGCAGTATCGGGAACAGGAACGACAATGACATCATCACGTAACGTTCCATTGTTATCTTTGTGAATCCATTCGCGCTTTGCAAGTTCTTTCCCCAAATTTGCTCGTGTAACGTATACGGATTTTTCATTGATGACAGAACTTGCATTCGCAAAATACACCCATTCAAAAAAACAGTGCGCTTTCTTTTTCGATTCTGCAAACGGAAGAATTTGATGTTCCCCATTTGCATTCACATAAATTAAATTTCCCGGCGGAAGATGTTTGTAATTCGTAACGCCGCAATTCACCAGCGCATTACTTTCCGATGCAACGAAGAACGCATCGTTATTTTCACCATACACAACGGGACGCATTCCGAGTGGGTCGCGCGCAATCACCATCTCTCCATGCGCATTAAGAAATGCAATATTGAAACATCCATCGAATTGCTGTGCAAGATTGGAAAATACAGTTTGCAAATTAGAAGTGTTACGCTCGCGTAATTCCAGCGAAAGAAAATGCAAAATTATTTCCGTATCGTTGTTGCGAATGAGATGATAATCGTGTTCGTTGAGCAATTGCGTTTTGAGTTCGCGATAGTTTGCAAGATTACCGTTCCAGCAAAACGAAAACCATTTCCATTTATTACCGTGCATTCGTTCAAATGGTTGTGCAAGGTTTTTATCTTCACTTCCCGATGTTGAATAACGCACGTGACCGATTCCTTTCGTCCCGACAAATCGCTCGTACAATTCTTTTACAAACTCTTTATTGCGCGATTGAAACACTTCATCAACGCTTCCGATGCCTTTGTACGTATCGAGCAGTTGTTTTTTTTCGGAATTGTAAATCGTAAATCCCGTACTTAACTGTCCGCGATTTTGTTGATTGAGCAGCAAGCGATAAATGTACGAAAGCGTTTTCGAAGAAGACGTTGCTTTGTGTTTCAACTGGACGGCAGCGATGCCGCAGTTGTGATATAACTCGTCATTTATGTCTTGTATTTCTAAATTCATAATTCCTAATTCCTAATTTTTAATTCCTAATTGCTTCACAATTTCTTCCGTCGCTTGTGCGATATCCTTTGCTTCATAAATCGCACGACCAACAATTGCGTGATAATATTCTCCCGCAGATTGTACTGCGTCGGAAACATTTCCTCCTTGCGTAATAAATCCCGGAGAATAAAATATCGGCTGCATAATTCCTCTCGATTGAATTAGAGTTTTGTAAAAAGAAATTCTCTCCGGTTTATTCCCGGGAACAACAAAATCGCAAACCCCTTCCTCTGCTGCAATGGAATAAATTTCATTCGGCGCATCGTAACGAATAAATCCATCATCATTTTCCAAAAAGTTTTTGTGCGTCATTTCACCACCGACGATCAATCCAAGTTTTTGTTTCTTCACTGCGCGAATCCATTCTCGTTCCGATGTTGGTCCTGTGAACGGAAATAAAATCACGGCTTCAATATCGCAACACACTTCTGCAAATCGTTTTCCCATTTCCGGAATATCATTCCCCGCTTTCTGATGGTCGTAAATAATCGGCAGCGAAGAATATTTGCGAATCACTTCAATCACTTTTGGAAAACCAAACCCAAGCGCAAGTTGAAACCCAATTTTGTACGCGCCGACACCTTTAATGTTCGTTGTTTCTTTCACCAATGTTTTCAGAGATGAAAGCGAACTCACATCGCAACTGGGAATAACTGATTTTTTGAGTTTGATTATTTTTTTCATTTGTTTACCTCATACCGAGGAACGAAGTGACGAAGAAATTTTCTAGAGTTTACTTCGCTTCGCTCGTGATGACAATTAGCATTTCCAACTTTCTGGATTTTCTCTCCATTTTAAAATAATTTCTTTTTCAGTTTCAGAAATATATTTCATCGTAACAGCAGTTTCTATCAGAGAAGAAAAATTGGTAAGCGTGTGAAGTTTACAATTCGCATTTGCAAAATTTGCTTTTGCTTTCGGAAGTCCGTAGGAAAAAATTGCAATACAATGTTCTACAATTCCACCCGCGTTTCGCACCGCATTAATTGCATTGATTGAACTTCCTCCTGTTGAAATCAAATCTTCGACAACGATATATTTTTTCTCTGTTTCAATTTTTCCCTCTATCAAATTTTCTTTGCCGTGATCTTTTGCAGAAGAACGAACAAAACACATCGGCTTGAAAAGTTTTTGCGCAAGAAATGATGCCCAGGGAATTCCCGCTGTCGCCGTTCCGGCAAAACCAAATACATCGCCAATTTCATTCTCAAGCATTTCTATAAACGCATCAACAATCGTTTTACGTTCGTTCGGAAAAGAAATGAGCAAACGGTTATCGGTATAAATCGGTGACTTGATTCCCGAAGCCCACGTGAACGGGGAATTAATGCGAAGCGAAACAACGTTCAACATCAATAACAGTTCAGCAATATTTTTTTCGTGTTGCATAAACAAAAAATCCCGTGTGAATTTCCACGGGATTTCAAATTTAATTTAAAGATAAAAATTGGAACTTATTTTTTCCGATTATATAAAATTCCAATTTGATATTTTGCATTTTTTATTTTGACATTGTATATATAGCAAAGAAGAGGTTTATTCGAAAGAATCTTGTTGATAAAACTCTCAACTTTTACTTTGTGGAGCCGAAGAGGATCGAACTCTCGACCTTCTGAATGCCATTCAGACGCTCTCCCAGCTGAGCTACGGCCCCCCAAAAAAATTTTACGCGAAAAGATATTGTAAAAAGATGAGTTAACAAAATGAAGTTTTTCCTTCCTTCCTTTCTTATATTATCACAAAAATTTTTCACCGTTGCCATTTGTTTCGCCCAAAAAATATTTAGGACAAAATTTTCTTCGCGATGAAAATATTGCAAGAAAAATTGTTGATGCTGTTGCGTCAACCAAAAACGATGTTCTGATTGAAATTGGTCCGGGACACGGAGTTCTGACTAAATATTTTTTCAACCGCGTGAAGCATTTTCTGGCGTATGAAATTGACGAACGCGTTATCGATGAATTGCGGGAAAAGTTTTCTTCAGCAGAAATTGTTCATCAGGATTTTCTCGAAAGCGATTTACAGAATATTTCTCGAACGTATTCTTCATCGCTTCGTATTGTTGGAAATATTCCATACAACATTACAAGTCCGATTTTGTTCAAACTTTTTGATGAACCAAACAGAAAAGAAATCATTCGCGACGCAACATTGATGCTCCAACGTGATGTTGCAAAACGACTCATAGCAAAGCCAAGAACGAAAGAATACGGGATTCTTTCTGTCTTGACTCAACATTATACTGAAGTTGAGTTGTTATTCGATGTTTCGCCGAATTGTTTTTATCCGAAACCGAACGTAACATCAGCAATTGTGCAATTACGTTTCAAAAAAATGCACAGTAAAGTTCTCGATGAAAAAATTTTTCGCGCAACGGTTCGCACGTCATTCGGAAAAAGAAGAAAAATTCTTCGCAACGCATTACAATATTTCCCAACAGATGAAACTCGTATCAACGAATATCTGTTGCAAACAAAATACAAACTCGACGTTCGTCCCGAAGAATTAACTATTGAAGATTTTATAGCGTTAAGCAACGACATTACTAATTTTTTTACAACACATTACCGCACATCATTGTCGTAAAGAACAATGGAAGAACAATTCAACGAGATAGAAAACAATCACGACATACCTGAGCAAGAAGACACGGAGAAGATTGAAATTCTTTCTCCGCCAATGTTGATTGAAGTGGATGAGGAACTGATTCAAGAATTCAGCGAGTTGATTCGATTGAAATCCGTTTCGGTTCTTGCAAATTTGTTGTACGATTTATATCCTGCAGATATTGCACATCTCATCAATCGCTTAAGCAGCGAAGAAGGAGAATATCTTTTCAACTTGCTCGATGCAGAAATCGGCGGCGAAGTCATCACGATGCTCGATGAAGCGCAGCGCGCTTCGTTGTATGAAATTCTTGGCAAACATCGCTTGTCAAGTATTATCAACAAACTCGATTCCGATGATGCAACGGATTTAGTTTCGGAGATGCCTGCGCAAATTGCAGAGCAAGTTCTGGAAAGTCTCGACAAACCGACGCAGAGTGAAGTTCAGGAGTTGTTGCAATATGAACCGACATCTGCAGGTGGTTTAATGGCAAAAGAATTTGTAGCAGTATTTGCAAACGACACTGTGAATCGAGCAATTGCGGCTGTTCGGAAAGCTTCGAAAACAATGAAAGAAATTTACAACGTCTTCATTGTTGATGAAACTGGAAAACTCGTCGGCGATTTACGGTTGAAAGATATTTTGTTGCACTCGCCGCAGAAAAAAGTTCGGAACGTTATGAACCGTGATGTTATTACGGCAAATGTTTTTCTTGACCAAGAGGAAGTTGCGCGTTTATTCAAGAAGTACGATTTAGTTATTCTACCGATTGTTGCCGGAGATGGAACGCTCGTTGGAACAATTTCGCATGATGACATTGTCGATGTTATGGAAGAGGAAGCGTCGGAAGATATGTACAAAATGGCGGGAAGCGACGCAGCGGAAATAGAAAAAAAATCTCCGCTCGAAATAGCAAAAATGCGCTTACCGTTTCTCCTTGCATCAATGGCTCTTTCTCTTTGTACGGGAATAGTTATTTCAATGTATAATCAAACATTGAGTCGTCTTATTATACTTGCAAGTTTTATGCCGGTAATTTCTGCAATTTCCGGAAACACAGGATTACAAGCCGCAGTCATCATGGTGCGCGGATTATCAACGGGACACATCGCAGTTGCAGATTGGAAAAAAAAATGGTGGCAAGAAATGCGCGCAGTGTGGACGATGGCGATTGTGTGCGGAGTTGTATTAGGGCTCGTTGCAGGAATTTGGTCGCAGCATTTGATGATTGGTGTTGTTGTTGGTTCTTCAATGTTTCTCTCGATGTCAACTGCAGCAACGATGGGAACGCTGATTCCTGTTCTTTCAAAAAAACTCGGCTTCGACCCTGCCGCAACAGCAGGACCATTTGAAACAACCTTTCAAGATATTATCGGCGTGTCAATTTTCTTAACGCTTTCAACATTACTTCTCAGATTAGTTTAAAGAAAAATTTTGATGCGTTCACTTTCCCCAACGGATTTCATTTCCGTTTGTTTTCTTTTTTTTCTCACACTTCTCAACTGTTTTTTCTTTCCTTCCATTCCGAACGCATTTCTTTTTATTCTTATCAATTGCGTTGCGTCATTCGGAATTATTGTTCTTTCAAAAAACGAATTAAAAATTCTTCGCTTCATTTATGCATGGTATCCTGTAATACTCGTTCCTCTTGTTTTTAAAGAAACATACGGAATGATTCATCCGTTGTGGCAATACGATTTTGATGATGTCCTCATTGCGTTGGACTGGTGGATGTTTGGAACAAACCCAACTCAATGGTTGCACACAATTTCCTCTCCTTTTCTAACGGAAATTTTACAACTCGCATACACGAGTTATTATTTTCTCTTTCTTCTTTTAGGAATGGAATTGTATCGAAGAGAACCGAAAGAAGAATTTCGCTTTGCGGTGTTTTGCATCGTGTATGGTTTTTTCCTTTCATACATCGGGTATTTTCTTGTCCCTGCAGTTGGTCCGCGATTTACATTGCACGATTTTTCGCAACTCGATATTGAACTTCCGGGAATGTTTCTCACCAATGTTTGCAGAGAAATTATCAACGCGGGAGAATCAATTCCAACGAACGTTTCTCATCCGATTGATTATGTACAACGCGATGTTTTTCCGAGCGGACATACTCAACTGACACTTATCGTAATGTTCCTTTCGAAAAAATTTCACATCAAAACACGATGGATTATTATGATTGCAGGAGCGTTACTTATTTTCAGTACCGTGTACTTGCGGTATCACTACGTGGTGGATGTTTTGGCGGGATTATTTTTTATGCTCTTTACACTTGCAACAGCCTCAAAAATTTACGCTATGAAACAGCGATAATGTTCATTCGCATTACGCTTCATATAACACGGAACGAACACATTCAAAATTGTATCAGAAGTATATGGTTTATGAATTAGTTATTGAAATTGAACAGGAAAAATTCCTATTCAAACTTTTTGTACTTTCATTAAAAACGAAAGCACCCAACACTTTTTCCACGGAATATTTTTAAGTAAAGGAATAAATCGTTTAACGATTTGTTTGCATTATGCTCCCTGTGGCCAAAATATTAATCCCGTTTCAAATTTTGAACTGGAATCATCGTGTTTCGGTAAAACGCGAACCTGAAATCCGTGCAAACCGCTTGTACGACACGGAATATTTCCTGCAAAAATATGGTGACCTTTTTTCTGTTCACTTTGATGAGCAAGTTGCAATATTTCCCACTCGACAATTTGTTGATTCTTATCTATCAAACCATATAACACTTCAACACTTACATCATCTGGACGAATCGAATCCAAAAACATTTCTACGACGATATTTAATTCAGAATGCACCAACAATTGGTCATGTCCGTTAGTCTTCAACGATTCAAGTTTAATTTTTCCCCAATGCTGCTTCACTGAATGTTTCCATTTTGCAAGCGATTTGCCGCGCGAGTAATTATTTTCCGACAGTGTAGTTTTATGCTGAATCATTGGCACATAATAGTTTCTTGCATAATCGCTTACCATTCGATGTGTATTGAATGCAGGACACAATTGTTTTAAATCTTGTTTCATCATTGCAATCCAACCGTGGGGAATAAAATCGCGCTTACGGTCATAGAAAAGTGGAACAATTTCTTTTTCCAACAAATCATAAATAGCATCGGATTCGACTTTGTTCTGCAACACTTCGGAATCGTACACTTCTTTTTTCCCAATTGCCCAACCATTACCTTGCACATACGCTTCATCCCACCAACCATCAAGAATAGAAAGATTGAGTACGCCATTAATTGCCGCTTTCATTCCGCTTGTTCCGCTTGCTTCTCGTGGACGCAAAGGAGTGTTCAGCCAAATATCTACCCCGCGAACAAGATAACGCGCAAGCGAGAAATCATAATCTTCAAGAAAGATTATTTTATCGTGTAAGCGTTCATCGCGAATTTTGTGAATGATTTCCCGAATAACATCTTTCCCCGGTTCATCTTTTGGATGCGCTTTTCCTGCATAAATAATCTGCACAGGATGCGCATTTTCCGAGAGAATTTTTACTAATCGTTCAATATCTCTGAAGAGTAAACTCCCGCGTTTATATGTTGCGAATCGCCGCGCAAATCCTATCGTAAGTGTTTCAGGATTCAGAACGGATGATGCCATTTCAATTTCATTCAATGCTTCTCCGCGTTTTTCTAATTGCTCTTTCATTCGTTTTCTTGCATAAGCAATTAGTCGTTCTCGACGCCGTTCGTGTGTACGCCAAAGTTCACCATCGGGAATAGTATCAATGCGTTTCCAAATTTCCGGGTCTGCAGGATTTTCTCTCCACCGTGTTCCGATGTAACGGTCAAATAATCCTGCCATATCTCGCGAAAGCCACGTATCTATATGCACACCGTTCGTAATATGCTGAATCGGAATTTCTTGCGTGGGAATATCGGGGTAAACATGCGTCCACATTTTTTGCGATACTTCCCCATGCAACTTACTCACTCCGTTACTATACACCGACAAACGCAACGCAAGCACAGCCATCGAAAACGTATCGCTTGTATCCCACGGTTTTTCCAATCCTATCGCGCGGAATTGTTCAAACGGAATTCCCAACTCGTCGCAATAATGTTTCAAATATTTTTGTAAAACATCACTTGGAAATTTATCTATACCAGCAGGAACGGGTGTATGTGTAGTAAATATATTGCCTGCGCGCACTATCTCTATTGATTCTTCAAGAGAAAGTCCTGTTTGAACATATTTTCGAATATGTTCCATCGTTAGAAATGCTGCGTGTCCTTCGTTCATATGATACACCGTTGGGTGAATTCCTAATGCTTCCAATGCATACATTCCGCCGATGCCAAGCATTACTTCCTGTTTAATACGCAATTCTTCCTGGTCGCCGCCGTACAATTTATCGCAAATATCCTGGTCCTGTTGAGCATTTTGCGGAATGTTTGTATCAAGCAATACCAATGGAACACGGCCTATTTGTGCAATCCAAACTTGGGCATATACTTTTCGCGCTGGATAATGCACGACAATAACTAACGGCTTCCCGTCAACTGTCCGTTGCAGCCGAATCGGCATATTGTAAAAATCATTCGTCCGATAATCTTCCAGTTGATAACCATCGTTATTCAATCGTTGATGAAAATATCCAAGTTGATACAACAGTCCAACGCCAACGAGAGGCAAACCTAAATCGGAAGCGGATTTCAAATGGTCACCAGCGAGAATTCCCAAACCACCGGAATAAATCGGAAGGCAATCAGTAATTCCGAACTCCATCGAGAAGTACGCAATTTTTTTATCAAGACAATCGGAATAATTTTTCTCGAACCACGTTTTTTTTGACATATACGCGTCAAATTGTTCCAGCACACGTTTCATTTGGGAAAGAAATCCATCGTCGTTTATTCGCTCAAATAACTTTTCCTGCTTGATTGAACCAAGCAATTTTATCGGATTGAAATTACTTTTTTCCCACAGTTCCGGGTCAAGACGCGAAAACAAATCAACTGCATCATGACTCCACGACCACCAAAGGTTGAAGGCAAGTTCATTGAGCCGTGCCAACTGTGAAGGAATGGATGGAACAACTGTGTATGTGCGAAGTGGAATCATAAAGTTCGTAACCTAATTAATTTTTCAAATCGTGGGAAAATGTAGTAAATTCTTTTTTAGATTTCAAACGTAAATCGAAAACTTTTGAATTTTTCTCGTTCGTTATTGTATTTTCACTGCATATTCTTCATCTTCAATTTCCCACGTTCCTTCAGCAACGCGTATGCCTTCTCTGAAAACAACATACGAATGAGGATACGGTAATAGTTGCATCTGAACATTGTTTCCAATCGGCGCAATCCAACAAACTAAACCGTTTGCAGAAAAAGAATTGTCTGCAATTTCCATAACTCCAAGTGTGTTTGTCGTATCGAACCAAATTGAATCCCGATACATAGCAGAATCGTTCACTATACGCAAGGGAAAATATTTTTCAAATTTCTCCGCGATGGAATTTTGTTTTTTCGTTCCATACAGAAAAACACGCGCGCGCTGTAAATCGGAAAGAGTAACTGCAGAATCCACTTTCATCGTAATCCACCATCCTCCTTTGTCCATTGTCGCTGAATCTCTTCGCGCGTACTTCCACAACGAATCCGTATTTGCTTTTGAGCCGATAATCATTATCCCATCTGCTGGTTCACGCAAATCGCTGAATCGCGGCGGCATCTTTTTAGAAAGCAAAATATCTCTGCGAGGGTTGAGAATAACTTCTCGCGGTTTCTCCTTCGTACGTATTTCGAATGAAACATCGTTTATATATTTTCCGTTTTCAAGTTTTCCTAAAAAAATTTTTTTCTCTACGGTATCCCGTTCACTCCGCGCTTCAACAAAAACCGGCGTTGTAAATTGTTTATAACCGACAACTCGCACGTTTCCTTTTGTTCGCCAGTGTTGTTCCGAAAAAAACGTTTTCACATTGTATAATTTCAAACGTGGAATGCCGGTGTTTTTTACCCATTGCTCAAAAAACCAATCGAGGTTTTTTTCAGAAAGAACTTCCGCAAGTGTTTGAAAATCATCAAGCGAAATTTTTTTCATCCAAAAATTTTTTGCAAATGCAGAAAGCAATTCTTCATATTTTTTTTCGCCGATGACAATGCGCAGCATCGTATGCACATAATACGCTTTCAAATACTGCGTCGGAATAGTGCGCAAATCCGCTTTCTTTTGCAACGGAACTTCGTTCTGTTGTTGTGCGCGCACTATCAACGAACGCAATAACGGATGATATTGCAAATCATCTCGCATACTGTTGTCGCCGTTTGTTTCGTGGAACAAACGCGCAGAGAATTCGCACAATCCTTCGGAAAGCACGGCGAGGTCTTCATCATTGACAAAAACAGAAAGTGGCCACCATTGATGCGCTATTTCATGTGGAAGAATTTCCATCGCAGAATTGAATGTATCTTGCGTCGCAAACGTTTGTTTCTTAACAAGAATACACGAAGGATATGCAGCGGCGGCAACGTTTTTCCCCGCAACAAAATCTTCGACTTCCACGATCGCAAGTTTCGGAAAGCGATAGGTGTTGAATTTTTCCTGAAATACCTTCAAAACATTTTTGGAAAGTGAATGTAATTTTTCCACAACCGCCGTATCCGAAAAAGATACATACGTCATTATCGGAATCGAATCAACATAGGTTGTAGCAACATAATATTTTCCCGCAACAAACCATCCTAACGAAGGAACGAGCGTTTCCGTTTTCCAGCAAAAAATTACCGAATCGTTTTCCGTTTTTTTTTCTATCAGTTTCCCAGAAGCAATTGCCTCCCAATCATTCGGAACCTGCAACGTTATTGTTGCAAAACGATAATCGTGAAAACCTTGCGGTAACACGTCTTCTTCGCGCAACACTGCAAACGAATCGGAACAATGTGTCATTTCGTTCGACGGCGTTCTTCCGTGATACTGAAGGACGATTGTATTGGTATCGGAAAGCACATCGCGAATCTGCAACAATGCTCCTTCGCGAAGTGGAATGGTTCTTCTTCCGTTGATTTCTGCAGCATCAATTTCAAACGTTTGGGAAAGCCGAAGCGGAATTTCGGAACCGGAAGTTACAACAACAAACGTATCAACAATGGAAAGCGATTGTTCGGAAGGGAATATTGTTATGTACGCAGAATGAGAAAGCACATTGTTCACGGAATTATTTTCCGATAGTATGTTCTCGACAGCAGCAAGAATTAACAACAGCAACATGGAAGTGGAATTTTTTGAAAAGATATTTTTCACGTTGCGAACATTATTTATCGAGCAGTATTTTTTTACCGTTGCTTTTGTTCATTTCACTGCGATGGCGATTGATTGGAAATTTGTTGATTTTGAACTTGCTGAACATACACAACTTTTGGCTTAAAAATTCCCCATCCGATAAATCCTCCGAACATTCCAAAAACAGGATATAGGAGAAGTGAAAAAATTAAATTCCAGAATGAATATCCCATTTCCATTTGACGCATTGCATTTTCCAGTTGATAAAACGCATCGGGAGGAAACAAATTGCGAGAGTCGCTAAACCAGCGTAATATCATTTCGCGCATCATTTCTCCGAATAATGCAGTGAAAAATCCGGAAAGGAGAAATGAAATACATGCACCGACAAGTCCCGAAAGCGCGCCAACTTGCAAACAATCGCCTGAAGTCATCAGCGGCATTTCCGGAATAAAATGTTGCTTGTAAAAAAATACTGCAATCACGCCGCCTCCAAGAATTCCGGCGCAACAACAACAATTGATAAAACTTAACAACGGAAATGACGAGATAACTCCCGTTAAAACACCTGCATACAGCACGGGCAACATTTTACTTGGTTTGGGATTCATAATCAATGTGAAGGTTAGGTTTGAAAAAAATAATTTCTTTTGTCGCGCTAATAAAAACAGATACAAACGCAACGCCGAATGAAAATCCAACAAGCGTTCCTGTAACGATTCTTCGTACGAGATGTGAAGTTTGGAAGAACGAATATTGTTCGCTGATTCCGGAAATATTCACCAGCACATCGAGTGCGAGAGGAAGAAGAACTATGAAAACGTTGGGAAACGAAAACAACGAAAGCGAGGATAATTTTTTCCAGAACAATATTCCGAAAAAAAAGGAAAAATACATTGCCGAACAGCGCGCGCACACTGCAAGCGGAATATCAACAATGGATATGCTTCGTTCGCTTATTTGATGACAAACGGGAGCGAACATTTTTTTTACTGCGAACGCGATTACTGAAAAATCTTGCGTTAAAAGAAACGGCGGTGAAAGAATTGCAATGCACCACAGCGTTGTTCCTCCCAATAAAATTCGATATGCAGTTTTTTCCGTCATTGATATAAACAAAACTTTTTCCATTACATTTTTGCTGCAACGACAACAACTGCTTTTGTTGAATACACATTTCCGCCGAATGAATCCAACGCTTCGAGAAAAACAATATACGTTCCGATGCGAACAGTTTTTCCATCATCATCTTTTCCGTCCCAAATAATTTCTCCCGTCGCACCGCTTGGTTCGTTGTGAGAAAGTTGGCGTAGCATTCTTCCTTTCACATCGAACATGCGAATGCGAATTGATGCAACGTTTGTCGGAATGTTGTAATTCACAATCGTAAAATCCTCAAAGCCATCGCCATCGGGAGAAAACGGATTGGGTGAAAATGAGAGCGAGGTTGCCGTTGGTTTTGATGAAGTAAAAATGCTGTTCGCCTTTCCCGGCGTTCCGTTGTTTGTCGAAGAACTCCAATTGCGTTTGTCATTTGCGGCAACATTCGGATTGATGCGTTCAAGCGAATGTCCTTGCGTAGAAAGCAATTCGGGATTGTGCCATTTGTATGAATAATGAACGCTATCAATTGCTGTGTTTGTTAAATCGAGAAGCACAACATCGTCTTCGTCGTTATTCAAATTCAAACTTGATTTGTTGACGATGAGAAGTTTTGCAAGCGCTGTATCGAAATTCGGGAATTGTGTTATGAACGATGAATCACTTACAAGAACAAAATAATGTTTCGGAAGAATGTTCAATGTTGTGTTCGATAATTTAAATTGCGTCGGTGAACTATTCGTATCTCGTGCGGAAGAAATATTCCAATTCATTATATCGAGAGTATCGTTGCTACGATTGTAAAGTTCAACGTATTCTGCTTTGTGTGAAAGCGGCTCGTACATTATTTCATTGACGACAATTGAATTTTCAGCATAAGGAAATGCGACTGAGGAAATGAGAGTATCATTACTTCTTCGTTCATCGTTAGTTATATCACAAATGCAAATTATATTTCTTCTTCCTGAAAATCTTGTGTTCCAATCAAACGAAACTTCTATTGAATCTTTGTAATTCAGGTTTGTATTTGAAATTGATTTTGTTCCGATTAACTCGTTTGATTGTGCAAGTGAATCATTATTTCCATCATCAAAAAATTTCACATCGAAATTATTTACTACATTCAATCCTATGTTTTCAACAATTGCAGAAATAGTAATTTGACTTTCATTTCGTGAAGAAAAAATTCCTTTCACTTTCACATCGTTATCTAACGGAGTAATGAAATTTCTTTCTCCCGGAGTTGAAGCAATTTCGCAACTTCCCCAATTTGTTGAATCGTTAGAAAGTGAATCGAAAAATATTCTTTCCAAAGATTTCCCTTCAATGTTTCCTCCCCAACTTGGTTTGTATTGCACAGAATCAATTGTTGAGCCACTTGCATCGTACACAACAACTTCATCGCCGGTATTATTGAACGATGGAAGTTGCGATACTTGAAGGAGAAGAGATGGAATAGTTGAGTGAATCGAATTAAACGCAACTGTATCTTTTGTCAGGACAACAAAACTATCGGGCGGAAGAATTGTTGTGAGCGAAGTGATGGGAACTTTTGTCTCAATATTGTTATCGGAAATTTTCCAAGTCTTTAAATCAAGAGAATCGCCTGTGTTATTGTACAGTTCAACCCATTCAGGTTCATCACCGTTCGGAGCGTACATAATTTCATTCACGACAACACTTTGTGGAAGAATAGAAGTTGTCACATTTGCATACGCGATATTGTTTTGTAAGTTTCCGTCGTTATTTATTTCTGCTTTTACGATAAAATATTTTTCTCCTGTTGTAATCGAATCGTACATTTTGGAAAAGGTAATTGAATCGAGATAATTCAGTGTTTGAGAAATAACATCAGAGAATATTTCTTCATTGATTTGCGAAATTGAATCTCTATTTGCATCACGGTAAAATCGAATGGTAAAACTTGTTAGAGTGTTCAATCCAATATTTTTTACAACAGTATTGAGTGAAACAGTAGAATTCGGTAATGGATTTATCGGAGAAATAAACATCCGCGCAAGAGCAATATCAAATTCTTTCGGTGTAAGCGAATTTATTTTCCCCGGCGTACTTCGCGCTGTATCAATACAACTTCCGAAATTCGATTGACTAAGAGAAGAACTATCAGCAAAGATTCGCTCAAGCGATTTGTAACTTCCTCCCCAACTTGATTTGTAATGTACGCTGTCCATCACGGCATTTCTATTATCGAACAGCACAACGTCATCGCTATCGTTATTCAAACTCGGAAACGATGACACGACAAATACTTTCGACAGAACAAACGGATGAATTTCAAAAAAACTTTCCGAATCTTTTACGACAACGACAAATGAATCTTTCTTCAACCAAAAATCTTTTGTTGTAATCGTGTGTTTCGTTGCAATGTTTTTATCAGAAATTTTCCATTGTTTCAGATTGATAGAATCGTTGGAAGCATTGACAATTTCGAGCCATTCCGGTTCGGGAGAAAGCGGTTTGTACATTATTTCATTCACGACAAGAGAATATTTCGGAACCCCAACTTCTATTTCAGCAATAAACTCGTCGTTTGAATTATCGTCGTCGTTTGCCAATTTCGATTGAACGATAAATCGCTGATTTCCAAATTGAGCGTTTGGAAATATTCCTTCAGCGAACGCAGAATCATTTGGAGTAATAATCGAAGAAATTATTTTCGTATCGAACAATTCATTTTGTTGAGCGGAAGAATCTTTGTTCGCATCGAAATAAAATTTCACTGTATCATTCTGAAACGAAAATAATCCGACATTTTTTATTGTCGCAATAACTCGAATCGAATCTCCGACAATCGGAAACATAGGAAGAAATGCAATGTTCGTAACGCTTGCATCAAACTGTGTTTTCGCAGTAATTGCAATGTCATCGAAGCGAACAAATCCTGCGCTCGTTCCGCTATCGCCAAGAACTCTCCAACGAAATTGAACTTGCGATTGATTATTTAAAACGTTTGGAAGAGAAAAAGCACGGCGTATATAACTATTTGCAACAACATTTCTGAGCGTATCAGAAATTGTAATCGGCGAAGTAGTATCGTTGTTCACAATTGCATCAACAATAATTCCTGAATGATGCGTAGTGTTTCTTCGTTCAAAAAATAGGAGCGAGTCCCCAATTTTTCCTGTAAAATTCAATTGAGGAGAAAATAAACTTTGCGCAATAATAGAATTTGAATCTATCACTGCGTTTGGAGAAGAACGTGGCGCGCTCGCAATTGTTTTGAAATCGCCGTTTGGTCTTCGGTTCGTCGTCGTTGTCCAATTATTCGGCAATACGGGAGGAGTAACAGAATCGAAATTTTGTTGGTAAGGAATGAAATATGTTTGCGAAAGAATTTGTTCAGAAACGAAAAGCAACATCATCACGCAAAGTCGCAGAGTTCTGAAAATAAATTCTTTGTTGTCTTTGCGGCTTCGCGAGAGAAAAATAAAAAAGTCAAGAGCGATTCTTGACTTTGAATTTTTTTTCGACATCTTCATAGCATAGCGAATGTTATTTCTGCAATATCATTTTCTTTGTTTCAGAAAAATTATTTGTCGTTAAGCGATAAAAATATATTCCCGACGATAGATTTGTCCCGTCAAATTGCGCTTCATGTTTTCCCGGTTCCCTTTCTTTGTTGTTCATCAACATCGCAACTTCGTTTCCCAAAATATCATACACCTTTATCGTTACGGTACTATTAACCGATAACGAATAACGAATAACTGTTTTCGGATTAAACGGATTTGGGAAATTTTGTTCGAGGGAAAAGTTTTGCGGTTTAGACAGACTATTTTCTTTTACACCAACTGGAACACCATTATACAACCGGAACGAAGCCGCTGTAGTAAAATTCGGGTTTGTTTCACCGTCAAAACTTGCAACTTCACAAATAATTCCAATATTATTGGAGAGATAGAGATAATTGATAGTTTGCAACGTATCACGATACAACACTAATCCAAAACGATATCCGGCAACAGTGAGCGTATCATCGTGTCGCAAACGCAAAACGTCAAACGAATCAATGCTCGCGCTTGTAACAAGTTTTCCCCAACTATCTGTTTGAAATTTTACTTTTGCATTGATAATAACTGAATCAAGATTTGTAGAATAGTAATACGGAGCGATTTTTATTTTTGAAGTAGAGTTCCACGATTGATTATACGAAAGCGGAAAATTAACGAGAGAAAATTCAGGATTATATTTTGCAACATTAAAATTCGATTGATATTTATCTACAAATCCTGTGTAGAGAAAATTAGAAGAAGTAAGATGATAAAATTCGTATGACGTGTCGTGTTGTTCAATGTTGATTACTTTCAAAGCGTAATTAGAATTTGAAAACGTATTTCCCCACGTTGTAGAATTTTTATTGATAACGTTTTGCGATTGTGTTCGTGTTAAATTCATTGAAGAAAAATCCCACACGTTATTTTCGCCGCTTGTTCCAAGATTCACCGCAACAGTATCTTGCAACTTAAACATTTGCGAATGTCCAATCACTGTATCAATATCAGAAGTATTGATTGTGATTTGAGAAAATAATGTTGTTGAAAAGAAAAATAATGTGATTGTAAGTAATAATTTATTCATAGGTATTTTGTAACATTTTGAATATATGCTTCACAAGATTTTCATTGATTTTCTTGAGTACATCTTTCTTCTTCACGCAAGTTCTAACTCAGCAACTTTACGAACAAATGGAATTGCTCCACTCGTTACATCTTTATAAATATCAAGAAGATTTTCCTTCAACTCCTCAAGCGTTTCTCCCTGTGTCATATAATCGGGATACTCTTCTAAATATCCGAGCCACATTGACTCATCTTGCCAGTAAACATATTTTGTAGTTTCCATAATTACACTTTCAATCTAAAATATAAAATGTAAAATAAATTCACTTTCCTCTAATTGCATCCAACGACTTCTCCACTCTCTCCATCGAATCGGCTTCTGCATAAAATCGAATCAGTGGTTCCGTTCCCGATGCGCGAACTAAAACCCAACCGTTTTTTACGTGGAATTTATATCCATCAACCGTTTCAATCATTTCCACTTTTTCATCGCCGAGGAATTTTGGTTTGCGTTCACATCGTTCGAGAATTGATTTCTTTTCTTCATCCGTAACATGCGCGTCAATGCGTTTGTAACAATGTTTTCCAAATTCGTTTTCCAATTCTTCGACAAGTTCGTGCAGTTTCTTTTGCCGCTTTACCATAATTTCAGCAAGAAGCAATCCGACATACACACCATCGCGCTCGGGCAAATGTCCCTTCACTGCAAGTCCGCCGCTTTCTTCGCCGCCAATCAACACATCACGCTCAGTCATCATTTTGCAAATGTGTTTGAAACCAACCGCAGTCGTGTTAAGTTTCAATTTATATTTTTCGCATTGCTTATCCACCATATTCGTAACGGAAAGCGATTTCACTACTTCACCGCTCCATTTTTTTTCTTCGACAAAATATTTCAGCAGAAGCGAAAATATTTTATGCGAGTCAACAAAATTTCCGTTCTCATCCATTGCGCCGACTCTATCCGCATCACCATCCGTTGCAATGCCGATGTGAAAATGTTCCTTCGCAATTTTTTTACTCAACTCGCTCAAATTATTTTCCGTCGGCTCGGGATGTGTTCCTCCAAACGATGGATTGAACGTCGCGTGAATTTCCGTTGCGGGAACAATTTTATTCAAGATGTGCATTCCCGCGCCGTACATTGCGTCGTGCAAAATGCGAATTCCCGAATCAGAAATTTTTCCCACATCGAGTTTTCGCGCAATGTCATCAATGTAAAGATGCGACATATCAATGTATTCGATAAGCCGCTCGTCCACAAGTTGTTTGAGAGATTTCGGATAAGTGATTGCAGATTTCGATGAAAGAATTTTTGCTAAATGTTTTTCCACTTCCGCAATCATTTCGGGATGAGCAGGTCCGCCAAATTCTCCTTTGATTTTGAAGCCGTTGTATTTCGCGGGATTATGACTTGCAGTAATAACAATTCCACCTGCAGCGCGAAAATATTTTGTCAGCAGCGAAACCATCGGCGTGGAAGAAATTTTATCCGCGAGTTTTACTTTGATGCCGGTATTTGCAATCACGAGCGCAGAACGTTCCGCAAATTCTTTGGAAAGAAATCGCGCGTCGTAACCAATCACGATTCCGTTATTGATTTTCGGATGCGAAGAAAAATATTCTGCCGTTGCTAACGCGACTTTTTCGATGTTTGCAAACGTAAAATCTTCTGCAATGACGCCGCGCCAACCATCTGTTCCAAATTTGATTGCTGGTTGTGTTGCTTTCTTGGTCGTTGTTGTTTTAGTTTTTGGTGTTGTTGATTTTGCCATTGTATGTATTGTTGTTTGCCACCAATTACACGAATTGCACGAAAAAAAATTTAGTGTCAATTTGTGAAATTCGTGGCTAAATAATTTCAATTATCTTTTTCCTACTCGTCATTCCGCTTACAATATTCACATTCCGTTTTGTTGCAGAAAAATGTTTTGCAAGAAGTTCAATCACTTTTTCGTTTGCTTTGCCATCATTCGGAGGAGCATTTACTTTTACAAGAAAACTTCCATCATCTTGCTGAAGTACTTCATTCGTTTTCGCGTTTGGTTTTACCGTGATGGAAATTTTCATTTTGTTTTATCTCACGCAAAGCCGCGAAGATGCAAAGAAGTTTTTCAGCGTCTTCGCGTCTTCGCGTGAGAAAAAAATTATTTCTTCTTCTTCGTTTTTGCTAATCGCGGAAACGTAGAAACGCCTGCAAATACTGCATTCGTATCCAACTCTTCTTCGATGCGGAGGAGTTGGTTGTATTTTGCAATTCTATCCGTTCGGCTTGCAGAACCGGTTTTGATTTGTCCCGCATTGGTCGCAACGGCAATATCGGCAATCGTTGCATCTTCCGTTTCTCCGCTTCGATGAGAAATGACGTTTGTATATCCCGCGCGTTTTGCCATTTCAATTGCATCGAGCGTTTCAGTCAGCGTTCCGATTTGATTGACTTTGATAAGAATCGAATTACCAACGCATTTTTCAATTCCCATTGCGAGACGTTCCGTATTCGTTACAAACAAATCGTCGCCGACAAGTTGAATTTTTCCGCCGAGTTCTTCCGTGAGCATTTTCCATCCGTCCCAATCATCTTCAGCCATTCCATCTTCAATCGAAACAATCGGATATTTTTTTACCCAACTCGCCCAATGCTTCACCATTTGCTCGCTCGTGTATTTTTCTTTCGATGATTTGTAGAATAAATATTTTCCTTTCTCAAACATTTCACTTGCTGCGGGGTCGAGCGCGATAAACACATCTTCACCTGGTTTGTAATTCGCTTTTGTAATCGCTTCCAATATTACTTCAATCGCATCTTCGTTCGATTTCAAACTTGGCGCGTAACCACCTTCATCACCGACTGCTGTGTTCAATCCTTTCGATTTTAAAACGCCTTTGAGGGAATGAAAAATTTCTGCTCCCATTCTCAGCGATTCAGCAAATGTCGGTGCATTCGCAGGAACGATCATAAACTCTTGAAAGTCCACGTTGTTGTCTGCGTGTTTTCCGCCGTTGATAACATTCATCATCGGCACAGGAAGAACTTTTGCATTCGTTCCGCCGATGTAACGATAGAGCGGAATTTCCAACGCATTCGCCGATGCCTTTGCGCACGCAAGAGAAACTGCGAGAATTGCATTCGCTCCTAAGTTCGCTTTGTTCGGCGTTCCATCCATTTGCAACATATAGGTATCAATGCCGACTTGGTCCAGCGCATCGAAACCAATGAGTTCTTCGGCGATTTTTGTATTTACATTTTCGACGGCTTTCATCGTTCCTTTTCCTGCGAAACGATTTTTTTCACCGTCGCGAAGTTCAACCGCTTCGTGTTCTCCCGTTGATGCGCCACTCGGAACAGCCGCTCGTCCGTGAACGCCACATTCCAAAACGACTTCTGCTTCTACTGTTGGAAATCCGCGCGAGTCGAGAATTTCTCTTGCCCAAATGTCAATAATTGTTGTCATAAAATTTTGCCTTTCAAAAAAAAGTGATTGAGGATTCGAGGAGTCAAGGATTCGTGTGGTTTTAAAACTCACATCGCAAATCTCACATCTCAAATTGTGAAAAAATTGTGGCACAAGTTAAAGCAAAATGGAGAAAAAAAAAAGGTCGAGAAAAGAAATTTTTCTCGACCTTGAATTTGTCAAACAAAATTTCGACGCTACTTATTGAGCATCATCTTCTTTACGGAAGTGAAATGATTTCTATCATCAATCGTCGTGCCTGTTACACGATAGAAATACACTCCGCTCGATAAGTTTGAAGCATTGAATTCAACTTCGTAGTTGCCTTCATCCATTTCACTGCTGTGAATCAACGTTACGACTCCTGTTCCCAAGAATTTTGTCAAACCACGCAATGAATGATAGGTGATGTACGATAGGAAAAACAGTATGGAAGTAAAAACGCAGAAAGCATCATTGTTTTACGCTGTGCTTTGTTTTCTTCTCGTATTTTTTCCCTTCCAAGAAACAAAAAAACTGAACTTGTGAAATTAAGAATAGCATTGAATGTGGGAAGCAAATCAATCATTGTTTGTTCTGCTGAAGTATGTTTCGAATCTTGAAATACAGTTCGCGCATTTTTTGTTCATCTTCCGAATCGAAATAACCAACAATTTCTGCGCGTTCATTTAATAATACAAAATGTTGACTATGAATAATTGTTTCTTCTTCCGTTCCGCCGGAATCGAGCAACGCAAGTTTAAAGTCATTTTTTACCAAACTTGTAATTTCTTTTTTTTCTCCTGTTAAAAAAATCCATTGTACAGAATCACGGATACCAAAATTTTTTGCATACTGTTTTAATACTTCCGGGGAATCTGTTTCCGGGTCAACGGAAAATGAAACGAAACGAATTTCTCTTTCGTATTTAAACATTGTTGAAAGTTCTATCATCTTTGTCGTCATAATTGGACATGCGCCCGCACAACTGGTGAAAATAAAATCAGCGACAACAATTTTTCCGAGTAAATCGTTGCGCGTTACTTTTTCTCCATAGTGATTCATCAGCGAAAAATCGGAAAGAGGAATTCGTAACGAAACACCATTTGCCTCATTTGTTTCTGTTTTCTTGTACGTTTTCCAAACCCAAAGGACAATAACACCGCAAATCACAAGCGATAATATTCCCCACAGCGCGCGTTCGAATAAAGAAAGTGGTTTCATTTTTTTTTCGCTAAAATTACACAAAGAATAAACATCGTTGCCGCAAAGATATGCGTAACAAGGAATGAAATTCCGAATGGATTCAAACTAATTTTCCTCATATCATTATTCCAGTATAAAATATGCCGCAACATATCCAGCATATACGATAGGGGATTGCATTGCATAATCAGCGCAATCCACGACGATGCGCCGCTTGTTGGAAATAATGAACCCGAAAGCATCCACATAGGAACAAATACAAGATTCATTATTGCGTGAAATCCTTGTGTCGAATCAAGCCGCCACGCAAATAAAAATCCCAACGCCGCAAGTCCAAACGAAATAAGAATAATAGTAAGAACTGTCGAAATAAATGTTCCGAAAGTAAGTGAGACACCCGCAAACGGTGCTAATAATATAAACATCGTTCCCTGGAGTGTTGCAAGAATTGTTATGCCGAGAATTTTTCCCAACACAATACTTGAACGTCGAGCGGGAGAAACAAGAACAGATTGCAAGAATCCTTCTCTTCGGTCTTCAATGGTAGAGATGGAAGCAAAGATTGATGTGAAAAGTACAACAAGCAACACTGTTCCTGGGAAAAAATATTCTAAATATCCTTCCGTTTCTTTTGCGCCGGGAATTTTAAATGTTGTTCCAATTCCTGAACCAATTAGCAACCAAAACAACAACGGTGAACCAACAACTCCGATGATTCTGCTCTTTTGTCGTAAGAATCGGATGAGTTCACGTTTGCTTAACGTATAAACAGGAAGAAAAAAAGTCATTGAGAATTTTGGATTTTAAATTTCTGAGTGGTGATTTCCGTTGTGTAAAACAAGAATTGCAAATATTTTCACACGCATTTTACAACACACTAACTGTTGATTGCGAATTGCTAAACTTCTTTCCCGTTTTATGAATAAACACGTCTTCAAGCGACGGTTTGGAAAGTGTGATAGATGTAATTTCGTTCGGAAATTCAGAAACAAGTTGCGGAATAAATTCGTGTGCGCGTTCTCGTTCAATATGAATAATAGAACCGATAAGCATTACATTATTACCGAAACGGTTTTGAATTTTTGAAAAAAGTTCACTCGCATTTTCCGCTCCAATGGAAACAACATCACCGCCGATTTCTCTTTTCAAATCAAAAGGAGTTCCAACAGCAACGAGATTTCCTTCGTCAAGAATTCCCAAGCAATCGCATTTTTCTGCTTCTTCCAAAAGATGTGTTGTCAATACAATAGTAATGCGTTCCTTTTCACGCAATTCGTAAAGCAATTCCCACATTGCAATGCGCGCGCCAGGGTCAAGCCCCGTACTTGGTTCGTCAAGTAACAACAACTTTGGAGAATGAAGCAACGCTTTTGCAATTTCCACTCGTCGTTGCAATCCGCCGGAAAGTTTTTCAACAAACGTATTCGCGCGTTCCGCAAGAGAAAAATGGGAAAGCAATTCTTCAATACGTTGCTTCAAATATGTTCCACGTAAACCGTACAAATGTCCCTGATGAATCATATTTTCTTCAACCGATAATTTCCCGTCGAGACTTGGCGATTGAAACACGACGCCGATATGTTTTCTGATTTCGTTTTCATTGTTTTGAATGTTGTTCCCAAATATCGAAACAATTCCATTGGAATGATGAAGAGTCGTTGAGAGAATTTTAAATATTGTACTTTTCCCGCCTCCATTGGGACCGAGCAAACCGAATATTTCCGCTTCATTCACGGAAAAAGAAATTCCGCGCAAAGCAATATGTTCTCCGTACGAAAAATGGAGATTTTCGCTCGAGATGATTTTTGTGTGATACATTTTTTGCGGAGAAAAATACGAAAAAAGTAGTTGGCAGAATCGAAATACGGTTTTGTGTGAATTAACAGTATTTCACTCTATCGCTACTCACGGATATAAAATAAAAAATGATAATGATTGCTGTAATGAGAACGCGAGAAAGATTTGTAAGAGAAGAAAAAACGAAAACGATTTTTTTTTAGGAAGTATTTCATATTCTATCGTTCTCATTTTGAAACGAAAAGATAGTAACGGCAGGAAAGAAAAGTGTATCATTGAGTGAAAATAAAGAAATAGGCATCTCAATTTCTCAAGATGCCTATGATATATTGAGTTCGAATTATTTCTTTTTCTCATCCACAACTTCAAATTCAGCGTTCTCCACTGCCTTGCCATCTTTCTTTCCGGAATCGGATGAAGAAGATTGCGAAGAAGTTTGTTGTTGCGCTTCAGCAGTTTTCGCCGCTTCGTACATTTTCGTCGAAGCATCGTTCCACAGATTATTCAGCGATTCCATTTTTGCTTTGATGTCGCTTTCCGTTCCGCTCTTCACGGCTTCTTCCAACGAATTCGCCGCAGATTCAAGTTTCGCTTTCGTATCAGCATCCAACTTGTCGCCGAAATCTTTTATTTGCTTTCGCGTATGGAACACGAGATTATCCGCTTGATTGCGCGTTTCGATCTCCTCTTTCTTCTTTTTGTCTTCTGCTGCATGTGCTTCAGCATCGCGTTTCATTTTTTCTACTTCTTCTTTCGATAATCCGCTCGATGATGTAATGCGAATGGATTGCTCTTTGTTCGTCGCTTTATCTTTTGCGAGAACGTGTAACATTCCGTTTGCATCAATATCGAACGTTACTTCAATTTGTGGAATACCGCGCGGTGCCGGTGGAATTCCATCGAGATGAAATTTTCCGAGCGTTCTGTTATCAATTGCCATCGGTCGCTCGCCTTGCAGAACGTGAATTTCCACTGATGGTTGACTATCCGCAGCAGTTGAAAATACTTCGCTCTTCTTTGTCGGAATTGTTGTATTCGCTTTTATCATCGGTGTCATCACGTTACCCATTGTTTCAATTCCAAGCGTCAGCGGAGTAACATCGAGCAAAAGAACATCGGTAACATCACCGGTGAGAACTCCGCCTTGAATTGCTGCGCCAACCGCAACAACTTCATCGGGATTCACGCCTCGGTGTCCTTCTTTACCGAAAATATCTTTTACGAGTTGTTGAACACGGGGAACGCGCGTCATTCCACCGACAAGAACTACTTCATCAATTTGTTGTGGAGAAAGTTTTGCATCGCGTAGTGCGTTTTCTACCGGAACAATACAACGTTTGAATAAATCATCGCAGAGTTGCTCGAATTTTGCGCGCGTTAAATTGATGTTCAAATGTTTTGGTCCATCGGCAGTTGCAGTGATAAACGGAAGATTGATTTCCGTTTGCATCAATTGCGAAAGTTCCATCTTCGCTTTTTCCGCCGCTTCACGCAAACGCTGCAACGACATCGGGTCTTTGCGCAAATCAACGCCTTCTTGTTTTTTAAATTCATCGGCAAGATGTTCAAGAATGCGCTGGTCGAAATTATCTCCGCCAAGATGCGTATCGCCGTTGGTGGATTTCACTTCAAACACACCATCGCCAAGTTCAAGTATGGAAATATCAAACGTTCCACCGCCCAAATCGAACACAGCAACTTTTGAATCTTTATGTTTCTTATCCAAACCGTACGCAAGCGCAGCCGCAGTTGGTTCGTTGATAATTCTTCGCACATTCAAACCGGCAATTTCTCCTGCTTCTTTTGTTGCTTGTCGCTGAGCATCGTTGAAATATGCGGGAACAGTAATCACCGCTTCGGAAATTTTTGTGCCGAGATAATCTTCCGCAGTTTGTTTCATCTTCGTGAGAATCATCGCGCTGATTTCCGGCGGCGAATATATTTTGTCGTCAATGGAAACGCGCGCAGTATTGTTTTCACCCTTCACGACTTTATACGGAACGAGTTTCATTTCCTCGTTCACTTCATCCATAAATCGTCCCATAAAACGTTTGATTGAAAAAATTGTGTTCTTGGAATTCGTAACTGCCTGACGTTTTGCCGATTGACCGACAAGACGCTCGCCGTTCTTCGCAAATCCGACGATAGATGGCGTAGTTCTTCCGCCTTCCGAATTCGCGATAACAACCGGCTCGTTTCCTTCCATCACGGAAACGCACGAGTTGGTTGTTCCTAAATCAATTCCTATAATTTTATTTGATGCCATAATGTTTTTTTCTTCTTAAAATTTGTGGTTGAAATCGGTTCTATTATTACAAGTATTATGCCAAATTACTCGTAAAGCCAAAAACGTATAATTCGTTGAAAATTCAAGTTTTTGACATTTTACATTGAAGATTGACAGATGTGCAATGTTGTCAAATTGTAAGAAGCGTTGGCATTTCAAATAATTCCGATGGGAAATTTTGTCATTCGAACATTCCTTTATTCGCTGTTAAAGAAATCTCGACTCTTCGGTTTTTACTGCGTCCTTCCTCATTGTTATTGGGTACCACCTTTTTTGCTTGAAGCGAAATAATATTTGACAAATTATTTATCAACAATCCAAAACTACCATTTTTTTTAAACACACGTTTTACAAATTTTCTAACCATCGTTCTGCATCAATAGCCGCCATACAACCGCTTCCCGCGGCTGAAACTGCTTGACGATACGTAGGGTCAGCAACATCTCCTGCGGCAAAGACCCCGGATATATTTGTTGCCGTAGATTTTCCTTTCGTTAGAATATATCCGTGCGAATCAAGTTCAATTTGTCCTTCAAATAATTTCGTGTTTGGATGATGACCAATAGCAATAAATAATCCTGCGCAGGTAAGTTTTGAAAATTCATTGGTAATGATATTTTTTAAACGAAGTCCGGTAACAGATTTTTTTCCATTGTTATCCATTCCCAGAACTTCGTCAACGACGGAATTCCAGATGAAATGAATTTTCGGATTTTTTTCTGCGCGTTCAATCATTACTTTGGAAGCGCGCAATGAGTCGCGGCGATGAATAACAGAAACCTTTGAAGCAAACCGCGTAAGATAATTTGCCTCTTCCAAAGCAGTATCTCCTCCGCCCACAACAGCAATTTCCTGATTCTTGAAAAAGAAACCGTCGCACGTTGCGCATGCAGAAACACCGTATCCCATAAATTCTTGTTCCGAAGGAAGATTCAGAAGTTTCGCGGATGCGCCGGTGGAAATGATAACCGCATCAGTTGAATACATTTCGTTGTCGCACCATATTTTAAATGGACGCACGGAGAAATCAACGTTTGTTACAATCTTAAATTCATTTTGCGAACCAAATCGCTGCGCTTGCTTTCGCATAATGTTCATTAATTCCGGTCCCATAATTCCGTGTTCGTAACCGGGATAATTTTCTACTTCAGTCGTAATAGTAAGCTGACCTCCAGGTTGCAATCCTTCGAATACGAGCGGAGAAAGATTTGCTCTTGCTGTGTATAAGGCGGCAGTTAATCCCGCAGGACCAGAGCCGATGATGATAACGTTTGAATAATTTTCCATTTTCGATTTCTGAATTTAGATTTGATGTTTTAGGTTTTGGTTTTAGATATTTTACAAACAATTACAATTATCCAGTGAATGAAGTGAGGAAAAAAAATATGTAAAAAAATACAAAACGTTCTTCAAGTAATTTTCTTTGCTCCAACTCTTCATCCGTTTTAGACAACATTTATTTTTATCGCTCTAATTGTTACTGGACGTATGGTCGTGAACAATTTTCCACTCTCCATCAAACTTTTTCATTACGAGTGTAAAAATTCCATGCGGTTCATCGTTTGCACGTTTCAGTTTCCACTTTCCTAACACCCACGCAACGTTTTCTTCGAGAACGGAAATTTCCAAATCAGAAAATTCGAGTGTTCCCATTTTATCTTTAGTATCGTAATTACGTTTGTATTTCGCTTTCGTCGAATCATATCCGCGCGTAACATTTCCTCCGCTTGTAAATACCAAACTATCTGATTTCCAATATCCTTCCATATAGCCATCAATATCGCCGTTATTCCATGCGGTTCTTTGTTGCATAAGTACGTTATGAATTTTTGTTTGCTCTTTTTCGATTGTTTGTGAAAAAGAAATTGCCGTTGCAATAAATAAAATTGAAATTGGGAATTTGAAATTATGCATAGTTTATAAGTGTAGCGATTGTCATTGATTGAAGATAAGTTGCTGCTTGTCATTGGTATTTCCTTCATTTATACAATTTATTTTTCACGATAAACTTCTCCACTTTTTCCGAGACCAGATACTTCACTGATTTTCCAAGCGCAATTTTCTTTCGGATTTCGCTCGATGATATTTCAATATTCGGAACGTTCACCAATTTTACGAGCGAAGAAAATTCATTTTTATTCATCACAACACCTTCTCTGTTCATTACCACAACGGATGCAAGAGAAAAAATTTCTTTCGGCGATTTCCATGTGTGGAGTTCTAAAAAATTATCTGCGCCGATGATGAAAGATAATTCTGTTTGTGGATACATTTGCTGAAACAGTTTGAGAGTATCAACGGTGTACGAAAAATCTTTTCGCAAAAATTCAACATCGCTGATGTCGAAAAATTTATTTCCTTTGATTGCGAGTTGCACCATTTGTAAACGCATTGCTCCGTCAATTAATTGTTCATTCGATTTGTGCGGTGGATTTCCTGTTGGAACAAAAATAATTTTATCAAGTTGCAATTTTTCTCGCACATTTTCTGCAACAATTAAATGTCCAACGTGAGGAGGATTAAATGCGCCGCCGAAGATTCCTAAACGAGTTGTGAGTTGCGAGTTGCGAGTTGCGAGTTGTGAGTTGCGAGTTGCAAGTTGCGAGTTGCGAGTTGCGAGTTGCGAGTTGTGAGTTACAAGTTGCGAGTTGTGAGTTGCGAGTTGTTTGTCCATAACGATTAACTCGAAACTTGTAACTCCGAACTTGCAATTTTCCTCGCTTGTATTTGCCGAATCTTTCTCTGGCTTTTTTTCACTACGGAAAACGTCCAGCTATCATAACGGATTTCTTCTTTCACTTCGGGAATTTTTCCGGCAAGTTTTTGAATAAATCCGCTAATCGTATCGTACTCCCCTTCTTCGGGAATGGAACTTCCGAAACGCTCATTAAAATCTCCGATGGAAACTTTTCCGTTCACTAAAAACGAACCATCGGCAGTTGTTTCAATTTCTTTCAATTCGTCATCGTACTCGTCGTGAATTTCGCCAACGATTTCTTCGATAATATCTTCCATCGTTACAATTCCCGCAGTGCCGCCATATTCATCGTTCACGATAGCAATATGTAATTTTCGCTGTTGCATTTCGCGCAAGAGTTCGCTGATTTTTTTTGTTTGCGGAACAAAATACGCCGGACGAATGATATCATGCAGCACAATGACTTTATGCTCGGCGAGAGAAATCAAATCTTTTGCATAAACAATGCCGAGAATATTATCGAGGTTTTCCTGAAATACAGGAAGCCGCGAATATCCTTCGTCAGAAACGAGACGGAGCAATTTTTCTTTTTCGGAAGTAATTTCGATTGCGATGACATCTGTGCGCGGAACAAGAATTTCTTTTGCCGTAGTATCGGTAAATTCAAAAATGCTCGAAATAAGTTCGTGTTCGGTTTTATCAATGATACCGCTCTTTGTTCCTTCGTCGAGCATAATGCGAAATTCTTCTTCGGAAATTTTCGATTCGGAAAATGTTGTTTGGTCGTGAAATGGTTTCAAAAAAAGATTACTTGTTCCAACTAATACTTTTACCGCAGGAGAAAAAATTTTTGAAAGGAGGAGTATGAAAGGTGCAATGAGTAATGAAAATTTTTCCGAGTATCGAAGTGCAAGCGATTTCGGAATCAATTCTCCAATTGTTAATGATAGGTACGTAATGAGAGTAACGACCATAACTATTGCAATAAACTCACTATGTTCTGAGATAAACGGAATCTGCAGTTGTCGCAGAGGTTCTTTTAAGTATTGAATTGCGGCTGTACCTCCCAAAGCGGAAGCGAACGAACCGACAACAGTAATTCCGATTTGCACAGTTGCAAGAAACGTATCGGGGTTACTTTGCAATTTCTCGACTATTTTTGCGCGAGTTTTCCCTTTTTCGATTAAATCTTTAATCCGTGTGCGTCGAGTAGAAACAATAGCAATTTCTGATGCTGCAAAGAAACCATTCAGCAAGATCAAAACGAAAATGATAAGAAACTCAGACCAAAAACCCATTGTCAAGAAATAATTGTGTGTAAAATTTGTAATGCAAAATACATCATTTTGCAAAAATAATGCTCAATGTTGAAAGTTGAAAGATTGACTCGCGCGCGAAGCAGTAGAGTTTGTGGAATTTCACCGCTCATATTTGCGGGGAAAAAGTACGAGTTTCGATGGAGAATAGCAAAAAAAAACAAAAGGCAATATCGAACGACATCGCCTTTTTATTGTAAATGCTGGATTGAAGATTGTTATTTCAAAAGAACGAACTTCTTTGTTTCATTGTATCGTACAATGTCGTTTTGTGTTACGCTTAAGCGATAGAAAACGTCATACACTTTCAACGATACAACACTATTCACGAATAACGAATAACGAATAACGAATTACGGTTGCCGGATTAAACGGATTCGGATAATTTTGCAGCAGAGAAAATTCGTTCGGAATTTCAACAACATCGGAAGTTTGAATGAGTTATCAATTTTACTTCCAGTGTTGCGTTTCAACATCGAAGTTGAGTTGAATATTTTTTTGCACGGCAATCAAAAATCACCGAATAGCGCAGGCGGTTCAACAGACTTCCGAGCGTATAAAGGACTATGAACAATCGTTTCACAATACAAGAAATTTTGCACTACCTTAAAAAAAAACTGAAGAAAAAAAAGCAAGTTGTTGCTCTGTATTCTTTTTTCTAATTTTGAACCGTTTTTTTTTTATGTTCAAACATTACTTTTATGAAATACCGATTTTTTTTCTTCACAATAATATTTTCATTACTCTTGACAATTCTTTCCGTTGCGCAAAATGATTCGATAACCACGGATGATAATTTTTTTGATGTTCGTGATAAACCGTCGCATCGTTTTAAATTAGGCGGCGCAGGTGGTTTTACTCCTCGTTATTTATTCTTGAATACAAAAGACTTGAACATATTTCTTGCAAAAGGAAAAGCAGGGCAACTCTCTAACAAAGGAATATTGATGTACGGTGGCGAAGGATACGGATATATTATGTTTCTCAAGAATATTCGTATGGGAGGAATGGGTGCAAGCGGAACAGTAACAACAGAAAATCTTCTGAGGGAATTTCAACTTGATATTAGTTACGGTGGTTTTTTCGTTGGATATGTTCAACCGATAGCGCCACGATTCGACATTGCGCTTGATGTTACACTTGGAGGCGGTGAAATGAATTTACGATTGTGGAGAACGAATAATTCGAAAGTAGTATGGGATGATATTTGGACGCATTTTGGAGATTCATTGTACAGCGAAAACAAATATTCGCAACAAATAGACGGTGAATTTTATACGTATCAAATTTCACTGAACATTGAATACGCAATATTAGAATGGTTGGGAATGCGCGTAGGTGCGGGATATGTAGGAATGACTTCGCCCGAATGGAAACTTGATGCAAAAAATAAAATTGTCGGATTTCCCAGTTCGATTTCCGGAAAAGGAATTTCGTTAAACTTCGGAATTTTTGCCGGATTCTTTGGCGATTGAACGTTTAGTTCTGTTGAATTCCGAGAAATGCGAAATGAAATTGTTCTTTGAGAATTTTTTCCCCGCATTTTTTCCAACTTTTTTAACGTGGCAATAAATTGTGAACTGTGTACACCAGTACAGTTTTCTCTCTCATTATAATTCTCTTTTTTTTTCTCAAAAGTTTTTTTCTTTTACAACGAACGAAGTTCAGTTTGATGCAAGCACGCTTTCGAGCGGAATGTATTTCTATCGTCTCACTGCGCAAA
>Ga0194120_10000810_pt1 | contig 58672 bp, 51 predicted proteins | sample TA2MahCa65mmetaG_FD_148642 | JGI IMG/M metagenome (GOLD analysis project Ga0194120, IMG submission 148642) | Freshwater microbial communities from Lake Tanganyika, Tanzania - TA2015019 Mahale Deep Cast 65m | ecosystem: Environmental > Aquatic > Freshwater > Lake | place: Tanzania: Lake... | reverse complement strand
AATTCGCGGCGACGGGGCCGTTGGTGAACGGCTCCCTGCGCGGCGACCTCGTCGTCATCGGGCGCGGCGACCCGTCCGTGAGCGACGCGCTGGCCGGCGACGCCATGCGCCCACTCCGCGCGGCCGCTGATTCGCTCTGGGCACGCGGCATTCGCGAGATCGCCGGGGCCCTGGTGAAGGGAGGCGACGCCTTTCCCGATTCGACGCTGGGGTACGGCTGGTCGTGGGACGATCTCGACTACGGCTATTCCGCTGGCGTCGATGAGTTGTTCTTCAACGAGGGGATCGCGCGCGTGACGCTGCGGGCCGCCACCGCGGTCGGCGGGGCTCCGACGGTGCGCACGGCCCCGGCGGCTACGGTGCCAAGGATCGGACGCGTCGCGGTGGTCACCGGTGGGATGATGGATCCGGAGGCGCGCCAGCGCAGCAGCGTCGCCTGGGAGTCCGACGTGCGTGGGCCGCGCCCCTTGCTCAACCTCTCCGGCTTCCTGCGCGCGCGTGACAGCGCCACGGTGACGGTGGCGATTCGCAACCCGTCGGCCTCGTACCTGGACGCGTTCGCCGAGGCGCTCGCCGAGCGCGGCATCGTGCTGCGCGGCAACGTGATCAGCGAGCCGGCGGCGGACACGGCGCGGCTGGCCCGGCTGTTCACGCTCTGGTCGCCGCCGCTGCGCACGATCCTGCCGCGATTCGAGAAGCCGTCGCAGAACCAGATCGGCGAACTCCTGTTCCGGACGCTTGGCCTCGAGAAGACCGGGGTCGGCACGCCCGACTCGGGACGACGGGTGATTGAGCGCCAGCTCGCCGCCTGGGGGGCCGACACCGCCGGGCACGCGGTGCGCGATGGCAGCGGGCTCTCGCGTCACGACTACGTGACGCCCGAGACGATCGTCAAGGTGCTCGACGCGATGCGCCGGCACGCCGACTTCAAGGTGTTCTACGACGCGCTGCCGATTGCCGGCGTTGACGGGACGATTGCCACACGGATGCGCGGCACGACCGCGCAGGGCAACGTTCACGCGAAGACTGGCACGGTGGACAAGGCGCGAAGCCTCTCGGGCTACGTGACCACGCCCGACGGCCGCCAGCTCCTGTTCAGCTTCCTGTGCAACAACTTCACCGTGCCCAACCGGGCGGTGGAAGAGGTGCAGGACGCGATCCTCGTGCGGCTCGCCTCGCCCGGCGCGCCGCGGTAGCGCACGATGCTCAGCGTCGCCGAGGCCGTCGCGCGGGTCGTCGGAGAGGTCCGTGCGCTGGACGTCGAGCAGGTGCCGCTGCTCGATGCGCCCGGCCGCGTGCTCGCCGAGGACGCGCGCGCCCAATACACGCTCCCCGCCTGTGCCAACTCGGCGATGGACGGCTACGCCGTGCGCGCCGCCGACCTGGCCGGCGCGCGCGCGGAGTCTCCGCGTTCCTTCCGCGTGCTCGAGACGGTCCGTGCGGGGCAGTTCCCTTCTCGGCCCATTGGCCCGGGCGAGGCCACGCGCATCATGACCGGCGCGCCGATTCCGATCGGCGCCGACTCTGTGCTCCGCGTCGAGGACACAGACGGCGGCGTGGAGGTGGTGCGCGCCCTCAACGACCGGGACTGCGGCAAGAACGTGCGCCCCCGCGGTGAGGATTTCCGCGAGGGCGACGTCGTGCTGAGCGCCGGCACGCCGCTGGGGGCCGCGCAGGTTGGGGTGCTCGCTTCGCTCGGATGCGCCACGGTGCCGGTGCACCGCGCCCCGCGCGTCGCGATCCTCGGCTCAGGGGACGAACTCGTCGACCTCGACCGATTCGATCGGGTCGTGGCTGGCGAGAAGATCATTGGCTCCAACAGCTACACGCTCCACGCGCTGGTGCGCGCAGCGGGCGGGATCCCCGTGCCGCTGGGCAACGCGCCCGACACGCCCGAGGCGATGCGCGACATCTTCACGCGCGCGGTGGAGGCGCGGCCCGATCTGATCGTCAGCTCGGCTGGCATTTCCGTCGGCGCGTTTGACTACACGCGCGATGCGCTGGGCGCGCTGGGGGCGGACCTGAAGTTCTGGAAAGTGCGCATGCGTCCCGGCGCACCTATCGGGTTCGGCACCTTAGCCGGCATTCCCTGGATAGGTCTGCCCGGAAATCCGGTCTCCGTGATGGTGACCTTCGAGCTGTTCGCACGGCCCGCAATTCTCGCGATGGCCGGGCATGCGCGGGTCTTCCGGCGTCCGGTGCCGGTGACCCTGGAGGCGCCGGTGACGATCGGCGCGCGACTAACGCACTTCCTGCGCGCGATCGTCCGTGTGCAGCCCTCCGGCACGCTCTCGGCGCAGCTCACCGGACCGCAGGGCTCGGGCATTCTCACCTCGATGGCCCGGGCGAACGCGCTGCTCGTGGTGCCAGAGGACCGCCCGACGAGCGCTGCCGGCGACACTCTGTCCGCGCTGTTGCTTTCCGCGGACGCGCAGCTCGCCGAGCGTTTTGCGCTCTGACGCGCAACGCGTGATGCCCGACGCGATCTCCACGGGACTCCCTCCCGAACTCGCCGCGCTTGACGAGCGCTTCCTCCTGCGGACCCGTGAGGTTGAGTTTGGCGGACGCTCGTGGCGCCTCGAGCTTCCGCGGAGCGCAGAGGATCTCATCAGCGAGGTTGACTTTGCGCGCGACGAACGGCTGCCGTACTGGGCCGACCTTTGGCCCTCGGCCATCGTGCTCGCGCAGGAAGTCGCGGCCCTAGATGGCGCCGGACGATCGGCCATCGAGTTTGGCGCCGGCCTTGGCTTGCCGTCACTGGCGGCCGCGCACGCCGGGTTTGACCTGCTCGTGAGCGACTACTACGACGATGCGCTCCTTTTTGCCCGCCGCAACGCGCTCAGGAATCTTGGCCGCGACCTTCGGACGCGGATGGTGGATTGGCGCGCGCTGCCCGAAGGACTCGGCCGCTTTGACCTGGTGCTGGCGGCGGACGTACTGTATGAGAGGCCGTACGCCCCGCTCGTCGCGCGGGCGGTCGTGAGCGCGCTCTCGCCGCAGGGCGTCGCGCTCATCGCCGATCCCGGTCGTGTTGCGCTGGGCGCCTGCCTCGCGGAGTGCGCCGCGCTTGGCGCGGTGGTCCGCGAAAGGAAGGCTGTGCGGCATGAGGAAGGGGCAGCGAAGCACACGATCACCATTCACGAGGTGCGGCTCGGGTGAACCAGCCGTTGCTGCAAATGGACCTGCGTCTCGTCGTCGGCGCCTTGGTGGTGCTCGCTGGGGCGGTGATCGCGATCTGGCTGGTTGGGCGTCGGCTGCGAGCCGATCTGGGGCCGACGCGCACGCTGGGAGAGCCCACGAGCAGCCCCTCGACGCCTTCGAGTGTCGTGCGGGAGCTTCAGAGCCGCGGACTTGCCACGCCCGCCCAGCTCGCCGGAATGACTGAGACGGAGCGACAGCTGCTATTCGCGACGGCGTCGTCGGTCATCAGCCGCGCGGACGGCGAACCTGAACGTCTTCCGGGCTCGCGGGCCGTCGTGTCACTCGACGCGCTCCCTCCGTTCTTCTGTCCGCTGTGCGGGTACCGCATCGAGCAGTTCACGAGCGTCGCGCCGATCACGGGACGCTGCGAGACCTGCCAGACGCGCGTGGTGGTGCGCCGCGACGGGGCACGCTTTCTCCTTACCGTGTTGACGCCCGAGGCACAGCAGGAGCTGCGGATCTGACGCGTCGCGAGGGAGAATTCGCCACCCGATGCGGGTGGTCACCCTACAGCACGAGATGCGCTCCGGACGTAGTATTGCAGGAGCACGGCCCCCATGGCCCGCCCCACCGCGGGGCGCAAGACCTACTGAGGTCCCAGATGCCACGATTCGTTGAACGGATGCTGGCCGCCGGCACGGTGCTGTTGGTGGCCCTGAGCTTTCTCCCGGCTGACGCGCACGCCATCCCGGCGTTTGCCCGCAAGTACCGCGTGAGTTGCTCCATGTGCCACGCGCCCGCGCCTCGCCTCAACACGTTCGGCGAGAACTTCGCGGGCAACGGTTTCGAGATGGCCGTGGGCGAGCCGGCGCGCGACACCGTCGATACCGGCGACCCGTTGCTTCGCCTGCCGAATTCCCTTCCGCTGGCGGTGCGCTTTGAGGCGTATCAGCGCTTCTTGACCGACCGCCGGGCCGGCGACGCCGCGGTGGACCAGCAGACGCCATGGATCGTGAAGGTGCTCAGCGGCGGGCAGGTGGCTGACAAGATCAGCTACTACATGTACTTCCTCCTAACCGAGCGCGGGGAAGTGGCGGGGCTGGAGGACGCGTACGTGCAGTTCACCGACATCAAGGGGAGCGGCGTCAGCCTGATCGTCGGCCAATTCCAGGTGTCCGACCCGGCGTTCAAGCGCGAACTGCGACTGCACTACGATGACTACCAGCCGTATCGCGTGAAGGTCGGACGCGTCGCGTCGGACCTGACCTATGATCGCGGGCTGATGGCGCTCTGGTCTCCACGCGCAGGCACGGACATCACGGCTGAGGTGGTGACCGGTGACGGACTCAATCACGCGAACAGCGCGAGGCAGTACGACACCGACAACAATAAAAACTTCGCACTGCGCATCTCGCAGGACATCGGGCGACTGCGCGTCGGCGTCTTTGGCTACACCGGCAAGCAGGGGGCGGGGGCGGCATCGAGCACGATGCGCGTCTTCGGACCCGACGCCACGGTGCCGCTCGGATCGATGGGTGAGCTCAACGTGCAGGCCCTCCGCCGCTGGGACAGCAACCCGTTCCTCGGCTCCTGCACGGTGGCCAACCCCTGCCTCGGCAATCGCACCGCCCCGTTCAGCACGACGGTGGACGCGGCCATGGCCGAGGTCATTCTGTGGCCGCAGGGACCGGCGGGACAGTGGTTCGTGACCGGCCTGCTCAATTACGTGGACGCCAGCGCACCGGTAGTGTCGCTTCGCATCGGCGAGCGCGGGGACGACCCTTCGACGGTCTCGCAGTACACGACTGGCACCTTTGGCCTGCATTACCTCCTCAAGCGCAACGTCCGTTTGATGGGCGAGACGACGTGGGATTTCGAGCGCGACCGCGCGCGCCTCATCGCGGGCATCAACCTGGCCTTCTAACCATGACTCGCATCGCTCGCATCCTGATCGGCGCGGCGGGCATCGCCCTCGTCATCGCCGCCGCCTTCGGCGGTTCATCTCCCGTAGCCGCCCAGGGACAGGGCGACGACAAGGCGCAGATCGCGCTTGGGGAGAACATCTTCAAGGGCAAGGCCGCCGGCGGCCTGTGCTGGACGTGCCACGGCCTGGATGCCAAGGGCATGAAGGGCCTCGGCCCGGATCTTACCGACAAGACGTGGCTGCACGGCGACGGCGGCGTCGACTTCGTGAAGGCCACGGTCAAGACCGGCGTGATGAAGCCCAAGCAGGGCAGCACGCCCATGCCGCCCGGTGGCGGCAGCCCGCTCAACGACCGCCAAGTCTCGGCGGTCGCGGCGTACGTCGTGTCACTGAGCTCCGGCAAATAGCGGCGCCGCCGGCAAGCGAGGGCGCCCGGCTGCCGATCGCGGCCGGGCGCCCTCGCTTCCCGCGCCGCTCCCGGCGCGTATTCCGCCGCTACGCCAGCCGGTCGGCCACCACCTCGGCGATGTCGTAGACCTGCACCGACTCGTCACGCGCCGAGATGGAATCGCGCATCATCGTCATGCAGAACGGGCAGGCCACAGCCACCGACTGCGCGCCCGTCGCGAGCGCCTCCTCGGCGCGCTCGGCGTTGATGCGCTTGCCTTCATTCTCCTCCATCCACATCCGCCCGCCGCCGGCGCCGCAGCAGAGCCCGCGGTCCCCGGAGCGCGGCATCTCGACGAGGCGCACGACAGGGAGCGCCCGCCGTAACGTCTCGCGCGGCGCGTCATAGATCTGGTTGTAGCGCCCCAGATAGCACGAGTCGTGGTATGTGAAGGTGCTCACCGGCTCGTGCAGTTCGTGGCGCAGCGGCACCCGCCCCTGGGCGATCAGGTGCTCGATGAACGTCGAGTGGTGGATGACGTCGTAGTGCCCGCCGAACTGCGGGTACTCGTTGCCCAGCTGGTGCATGCAGTGCGGGCAGGCGGTGACGATCGTGCGCACCTGATACTTCGCCAGCGTCTCCACGTTCTCGCGCGCGAGCATCTGGTAGAGGTACTCATTGCCGATCCGGCGCGCCGGGTCGCCGTTGCACTTCTCCTCGCGACCGAGGATGGCGAAGTTCACGCCCGCCGCCTTCATGATCTTCGCGAAGGCCACGGTCGTCTTCTTCGCGCGGTCGTCGAACGACCCCATGCAGCCGACGAAGTAGAGGATGTCGGCGGTCTCGCCCCGCGCGGCCAGCTCGGCCATCGTCGGGACGTCGAGCCCCTCGCTCCACTTGCCGCGGTCGCCCGGGTCGAAGGCCCACGGGGACCCGCGCTGTTCCATGCTCTCGAAGGCGGGCATCACCTCTTCCGGGAAGCGCGACTCGCCGAGCACGAGATTGCGCCGCATCTCGAGAATCACCGATAGCTGGTCAATGGAGACCGGACACTCCTGCACGCACGCGCGGCAAGTCGTGCACGCCCAGAGCTCCTGTTCCGAGATGAACCCGTCGAGCAGTGGCTTGTCATCCACCGTCAACCGTCCACCGTCCACCGTCACCATCGCCGCCTTCTGTTCTAACCGCTCCCGCACATTCACGATGATCTTCCGCGGCGACAGCAGCTTCCCCGTGGTGTTGGCCGGGCAGACCGACGTGCACCGCCCACACTCCGTGCAGGCGAAACCGTCCAGCAGGCTCTTCCACGAGAGGTGCTCGACGTCCTTCGCGCCGAACTGCTCCGTCTCCGCCTCGAGGTCCATGTACCCCATCACCCCCGCCTGTCCCGGGCCGCTCGTGTTCGAGAGGTAGACATTGGGGAGCGACGCGACGACGTGCAGGTGCTTCGAGTATGGCAGGTAGTTCAGGAAGCCAAGGACGAGCAGGCCGTGGGACCACCAGTTGAGCGACCGGAAGAAGGCGGCCCAGTCCTGCGGCACAAACGCCAGCGCCTGGGCGAGTCCGTACGAGATCGGGCGGTAGTACGGCGACGCGTGCGTGGGGAACGCGACCATCTCGAACGACTCGGCGCCGAACATCGTGATCATCAGCAGGCCGATCCAGCTCAGGATGAGCAGCGGGTCATTAGGGTGCGTTTCCGCACCCTGCAGTCGCTTCACGCGGTGCGTCAACCGGCGCCACAGCGCAAATGCGACGGCGCCAATAACGATCAGTCCCCAGAGGTCCTGGTTGACCTGATAGAACCAGTACGCCCACTGCGGCATGAACTTCGCCAGCGTGAAGTTCGGCAGGATGCCACGGGCGATGAACTCGCCCGTACCCACGGTGAGCACGCAGAAGCCCCAGAAGATCGCCGCGTGCATCGGCCCGGCGATCCAGTCGCGGAAGATCTTTCGCTGGAGGATGCCGATGGCGATCAGGTTGTAGAGCCGCTTTGGCACGTGGTCCCACCGCGAATCGTCGAGCCGCCCGATGCGCAGGTAGCCCACCAGCCGCTGGACGTTGTAAGCGAAGAAGCCGAAGGCGAGGGCGACGATGAGGGCGAACAGCAGATTCGCGGTGGTCATGGAGCAGAAGCTAGCGAAGATTGAGCGGGCGGGACAGCAGGGAGTTCAGCTCACACCGCACCCCTCGTCGGGATCACCCTGGCCATCAGTGCGTGTCGTGGGTCGCGCCCGGACGCTTGACACCTCCGGCGGAGCCCGTAAGCTTCGCGGGTCATCCTTGATCGGATCGTCGGCGCGCGCAGCGGACCGCTTGGCTCGTGCGTACCGCCTTCGTGGACCTCCGCTGGAGCGTCGCCCACCAATGAGTGCACAAGCAGCCCGCGGCAACTGGGGTTCCCGGATTGGATTCATCCTCGCCGCGGCCGGTTCGGCCGTCGGCCTGGGCAACATCTGGGGTTTCCCCATGCAGGTCGGAAAGGGGGGCGGCGCGATTTTCGTCGTGCTCTACCTCTTCTGCGTCTTCGTGATCTGCTTTCCGATCCTGGTCGCCGAGCTTGCGCTCGGCCGGTCGTCGGGCAAGTCGCCGATCGAGGCGTTCGCGGTGACGAAGCCGAACACACCGTGGTGGGTGGTCGGCGCGCTTGGCGTGATGGCGGGCGTCGGCATCCTCTCCTTCTACTCCGTCATCGCCGGTTGGACGGTCGCTTACATCTGGTTCACGGCGACAGGGGCCGTTGCGGGCACGCCCGAACAGGTGGCCGGCTACTTCAGCGCATTCGTGGCGGATGGGGGGAAGAACCTTGTGCTCGCGTTCGCCGTCCTCGGCATCACGGCGGCGATCATCCTCGGTGGTGTTCGCGAGGGGATTGAGCGGGCGTCGAAGGTCATGATGCCGGCACTCCTGGTCCTTCTCGTGCTGCTGGCGATCCGCGGGCTCACGCTGCCGGGGGCGTCCGCGGGCGTCGCGTACTACCTGAAGCCTGAGTGGAGCGAAGTCACCAATATCTCGGTGCTCAACGCCGCGCTCGGGCAGGCGTTCTTCTCGCTGTCATTGGGCATGGGCTGCATGATCACGTACGGCAGCTATCTGTCCAAGTCCACAAGTGTCGTGGGGGCCGCTGGGTGGGTGGCGGGACTCGATACCACGGTTGCACTGCTCGCCGGCTTCATCATCTTCCCTGCGGGCTTCTCGATTGCCGGGTTTGATCCGGCCGCCGGCGGCCCAGGGCTGATCTTCGCCGTGTTGCCTCAGCTCTTCGCGACCATGCCCGGGGGACATCTCTTCGGGGCGGCCTTCTTCATTCTGCTGAGTCTAGCGGCGGTCACCAGCACCATCTCGCTGCTTGAGGTACCGACGGCCGCGCTTGTGGACAAGGGTTGGCCGCGCAAGAAGGCCATCTACGTGCTGACCGGCGTTGTGCTCGCCTTGGCGATCCCGTCCGTGCTCTCCCAGGGCGCCGTGGCGGGGCTCTCCCGCATGCCGGGCGTGGAGATGGACTTCCTCTCGCTGATGGCAATCGTGTGGAACAACTGGGCCTTGCCCATCGGCGGACTGCTGATCGCCATCTTCGTCGGCTGGGTGTGGGGTGCTGACCACGCGATTGCGGAGCTCTCTGCCGGCGGCGTCGCGTTCCCCGGAGCGCGTCTCTGGGCGGTGCTCATCAAGTATGTGTGTCCAGTGGCTATCCTGTTCATCATCATCATGACCGCCCGAGGCATGTTCGGCGGCTGAGCCAAGCTCCCTTTTCTGAGACCAAACATGAACGTGCTGACCGACTGGATTCTCTCTATTGACGCGTGGGTATGGCAGCCGTTTGTCATGCCGCTGGTGCTGCTCATCGTCGGCGGCATCCTGACATGGCGCAGCGGTTTCGTGCAGATCGTGCACTTCAGGACGTCCTTTCGGATGGCCATGGGCGGGCTCTTCGGCGGGCGCCGCGCCAAGGAAGGCACGATTACTCCCTTCCAGGCGCTCTCGACGGCGCTGGCCGCGACGGTGGGCAACGGCAACATCGGCGGCGTCGCGACCGCCATCCTGCTGGGCGGCCCCGGCGCGGTTTTCTGGATGTGGGTGTGCGCGACGGTGGGCATGGCGACCAAGTTCTCCGAGGCAGTGCTCGGCGTGCATTTCCGCGTGAAGACGGCGTATGGCGAGCGCGCCAGCGGCCCGATGTACTACATCCAGCGTGGCGTCTCCAACCCGAGGCTCGGCAAGGGGCTGGCGATGGCGTTCGCCTTCTTCGGCATGTGCGCCGCGCTACTCGGCACGGGGAACATGGCGCAGTCCAACACCGTCGCTCGCACCTTCGTGGGAGCGGTGCAGACGATCGGCGGGGTCACGGTTCCGACGTGGGTACCTGGCATTCTGATCACCGTTGCTGTGGGCCTGGTGCTGCTCGGCGGACTCCAGCGCATCGCGAAGACTTCGGAGAAGCTCGTCCCGGCGATGATCCTCCTCTATGTGTTCTCTGCGCTGGCATTCATCGTGCTCAACATTGGCGCGCTCCCGGACGTGCTCGGCCACATTGTCCGCGAGGCGTTCACGCCAAGTGCCGCGGTGGGCGGCTTTGCTGGCGCGACGGTGGCTCAGGGCATCCAGGCTGGCGTCAGCCGCGGCGTTCTCTCCAACGAGGCAGGCCTCGGTAGCGCTCCCATCGCGCATGGCGTGGCCGACGTCAAGCACCCGGTGGAACAGGGCACGGTCGGAGTCATGGAAGTGTTCATTGACACGATCGTGGTGTGCACGATGACGGCGTTCGTCATTCTCGAGTCCGGACTATGGACCGACGCCGCCTACCAGGGGGCGAGTGGCGACCTGACTGCGGCGGCCATGGGAACGGTCATTCCGGGCGCCTCGATCATCGTCGCTATCAGCAGCTTCCTCTTTGGCTTCTCGACGCTGATCGGATGGTGCTACTACGGTGAGAAGTGCTTCGAGTTCATGTTCGGCTCGTCCCACATCAAGTTCTATCGGGCGGTGTTCACCGGGCTCGTGATGGTTGGTGCCGTGATCTCGGTCCCGCTGGTCTGGGCGGTCGGGACGCTCCTCAACGGCTTCATGGCGCTCCCCAATCTGATTGGACTCTTCGTCCTGAGCGGCACGGTGGCCAAGCTGACCAAGGACTACTTCTCCGGGCGCATGGAGTACGCGTTGCATGAGGATCACTAGGCGTCACGCGCCACGGACGCTGACGTAGAAGGACGGCGGGGCGGTCCCAGTGGGGCCGCCCCGCCGCTCGTGCACCCTCAGGCGCGCTATGCGCCGGCTCTCGCCGCCTTGACCGCCTCGGTCAGGACGGGGAGCACTTCCATCACGTCGCCGACGATGCCGTAGTCGGCCGCCTTGAAAATCGGCGCTTCCTTGTCCTTGTTGATCGCGACGATCGTCTTCGACGTGCGCATGCCGGCAAGGTGCTGGATGGCACCGGAGATGCCGCAGGCCACGTATAGGTCGGGGCTGACCAGTCGTCCGGTCTGGCCGATCTGGTCCGAGTGCGGACGCCAGCCGTCGTCGGTCACGGCGCGCGTCGCGCCGACCGCCGCATTGCCGAACGCGGCGGCAAGGGCCTCGACGAGCGCGAAGTTGGCCGCTTCCTTGAGTCCCCGGCCGCCGGCAACGATGACCGGCGCCTCGCCGAGGTCGATCTTCCCGCCCGCCGCCTTCTCGGTGAGCGTGACCTTCACGCGCACGCTCGCCGGTTCCACGGCCGGGGTCAGCGTCTCCACGGTCCCTGCCTTCGCGCTCTCCGCGGGGAGGACCGCCCCCGCGCGCAGCGAGATCAGGGCGGGGGTCGCCTTCAGCACGAAGCGCTGAACGATCTTGTTGGTGTAGCCCGGATGGGCCACGGCCACGCTGTCGCCCGAGAGCGTGAACTCGGTCACGTCGGACGCATAGGCGAGCTTCATCTTCGCGGCGACGCGCGCCACGAGGTCGTGCCCCATCGCGCTGGCCGCAAAGAAGGCGGCGCGGTAGCCGCTGCCCAGTCGCGCAGCCAGCGTGGCCGTCACCGCCTCGGGGTTGTAATGCGTGAAGGCGTCGTGCTCCATCACCAGCACCACATCGGCGCCGTGCGCGGCGAGCTTCGCGGCGTGCTGCGCCACGCCCGGCGCCCCGACGAGCACGGCGTGCACCTGCCCGCCGGTCGCGTCCGCCACCTGGCGTGCCGCGGTGACCGTCTCGAGGCCGGCACGGCGGAGTTCGCCGAGCCGCGTTTCGGAGAATGCGAGAACGTTCGCCATTAGAGCACCTTCGCCTCTTCCTTGAGCAGCCGGACCAGCTCCGGCACGGCATCCTTGCCCTCTCCGATGATCCGCCCCGCGGCGCGTTCCGCCGGCAGCTCCATTTTCTCGAGCGCGTACGTCACCGCGCCGAGCTGCGCCGGCTTCACGTCGAGCGGCTTCTTCTTCGCGGCCATGATCCCCTTGAGCGAGGGGTAGCGCGCCCGCGCTATGCCCTCGTCGATGGTGACCACGGCGGGCAGCGGGCACTCGATGAGTTCGTACGCCCCCTCCAGCTCGCGGCGCGCCTTGACCAAACCGCCCTCGACGTTGAGCTGGGAGATCGCGCTGATCACCGGCAGGCCAAGCAGCTCGGCGATGAAGATGCCGACAGAGCGATTCTGCGTGTCCACGGCCATGCGCCCGCACATCACCAGGTCGTAGCCGCCGTCCTTGAGTTCGGCGGCGAGCGCGCTCGCGATCGCGAGGCCATCGCTCACCGGCGCGTCGTGCTTGAGCTGCACCGCGCGATGCGCCCCCATCGAAAGCGCCTTGCGCAGGGACTCCTGCACAACGTCGGGCCCGAGCGAGATCACGGTGACCTCGCCGGCGCCGAGCTTCTCGGTGATCTGGATGGCAACTTCCGCGGCGTAGCCGTCGAAGTCGGACATGTCGAACTTCAGCCCGGCCTCGTCGATGCCGGTGCCCGACGCATTGATTTTGAAGCGCCCTTCCATGTCCGGAACGCGCTTGATGCACACGGCGATCTTCACCGTGGAAACCCTCGGAAAGAGTGCGAACGAAAGATAGCCCGGGGGGGACGCGATGGTAGACGGTGGACGGTGGACGGTGGACGGTGGACGGTGGACGGTGGACGGTGGACGGTGGAGGGGCGAAGGTGGCTGTTTGCGAGGGAAGCCGCCATTCTTCGGAGCCTGTCGTGATCCACTGTCTACCGTCCACCGTCCACCGTCTTCCGCCTCCCAGCATGCCACTCGCTGTGATCACCGGTGCCTCCGCCGGCATCGGCCGTGTCTTCGCCGAGTCGCTGGCCCGGCGCGGCTATGACCTCGTCCTCGTGGCGCGGTCCACGGCCCGCATCGAGGCGCTGGCCGGCGCGCTCGCCGTCGCGCATGGCGTGCGGTGCGAATGCTGGACGGCGGACCTGGCCAGCGACGCCGGCCGGGAGGAGGTCGCTGCCCGCATCGCCGCCCTCCCGCGCCTCGACCTGCTCGTGAACAACGCCGGCTTCGCGACCACGGGCAAGCTGCACAAGATCCCCCTCGAGCCGCAGATGCAGATGCTGCGCCTGCATGCGCTCGCCCCGATGCGGCTGAGCGCCGCCGCCCTGCCTCGGATGGTGGAGCACGGCGCGGGGTGGATCATCAACGTCTCGTCGATCGCCGGCTTCCTCTTCGGGCCCGGCAACGTCAACTACTCGGCCACCAAGGCGTACCTCACGTCGTTCTCGCTCGGCCTCGACACCGAGGTGCGCGACGCCGGCATTCGCGTGCAGGCGCTCTGTCCGGGCTTCACCCACACGGAGATCCACACCGAGATGCCCCACGTGAAGCGGCAGATTCCGGCGTGGTTGTGGGGGAGCGCCGAGCGGGTTGTCGAGACGTCGCTGCGGCAGATCGAGCGCGGCGGCCCCGTGATCTGCGTGCCCGGGCTGCGCAACAAGATCCTGTGGCGGGCACTCTCGCTGATCCCGCGGGGGCTGCGGGGGCGGCTGGCGGTCAGGAAACGCACGACCAGGGACTAGCGGCCTCGACCGAAGACAAGGGGGAGTCCGGCACCCACGCCGCACTCCCCCTTGTCTTCCGTCCACCGTCTACCGTCCTCCGTCTCTATCGCTCCAATCGAAACCCGCCCTACTTCTTCAAGCTCGCATCCCGAATCGCCTTGAACTCGTTTCCCGGCCTCCATTCCGGCCACTTCGGCGCGTTCGACACCCGGTAGCCGATGGCGTAGTAGAACTGCGCGTCCTGCGCGGCACCGGAGAGATCCCAGTCGGGCTTGATGTCGTCCGACGGCTTGTGGTAGTGGTTGGCCGTGTAGTCGGCGCGCTTCTGCATGCCGTAGGTGGAGTCCTTGCCCACGAACGTGACGCCCGAGCCGGCATAGAACGCCGGCACGCCAACCTTGGCGAAGGGGAAGTGATCCGAGCGGTAGTAGTAGCCCTTCTCCGGCTCCGGATCCGGCACCAGCACGCGCCCACCCTGCTCCGCCGCTGCGGCGCGGGCGTAGTCATCGAGCTCTGAGGCGCCGTACCCCATCACGACGATATCCGACGTCTTTCCCCATGTGTTCAGGCCATCCATGTTGATGACCGCGACCGTCTTGTTGACCGGGTAGAGTGGGTTCGTCGCGTAGTACTGCGCGCCAAGCAGCCCCTGCTCCTCGGCGGTGACGGCGAGGAAAAGCACGGAACGCTTCGGCGGTGCAAGCATGGAGAAAGCCTTGGCGACCGAGAGCAGCGCGGAAACGCCGGTGGCGTTGTCGGCGGCGCCGTTGTAGATCGAGTCGTCGTTCACCTTGGCGCCGACGCCAAAGTGATCCCAGTGCGCGTTAAAGACCACAAACTCGCTCTTCAGCGTGGAGTCGCTTCCCTCCACCATGGCCACGACGTTTCGCGAGTCCACCGTGCGCAGCGCGTTCTTGAGCGTGACGCTGGCGGTCACGCCGAGCGGAACCGGCGTGAACTCCTTCGTCGCCGCCTTCGCCTTGAGCGCATCGAAGTCCTGGCCCGCCACGGTGAAGAGCGCCTTCGCCTGGTCGAGCGTGATCCACCCCTCGACGCTGCTGCGCCCCATGTTCTTGTCGGGCGTCACGAGGTCGAACTGCTCGGCCGTCTTTCCCTGGACCACGACGAACGGATAGCCCGCTTCCTTCGTCTCGTGGACGATGAGGACGCCGGCGGCCTTGTGGCGCAATCCCTGCTCGTACTTGTAGGTCCAGCGGCCGTAGTACGTCATGCGCGCGCCGCCAAACACCGCCGTGTCGCTTACCGGTGGGTCGTTCACCAGGACAACCATCGTCTTGCCCTTCAGGTCCACGCCCTTGAAGTCATCCCAGCCGAACTCCGGCGCCTCGACGCCGTAGCCGACGAAGACGAGCTCGGAGTTCTGCAGGGCCGCGGACGGGCTCACGTGCTTGGTCCAGGCGACGAAGTCATCGCGCCACTTCAGCGACGTCCGCGCGCCGCCTTTGGCGAAGGTCATCGTAGGACTGTTCGTCACGGTGATGCCGACCAGGGGCACTTTCTGGATGTACGTCCCGTCGGGGTTGCCCGGCTTGAGTCCCATCCCGTTGAACTGGGCCTCGAGGTACGCCACGGTTCGATCCTCGCCGAGCGAACCCGGGGCGCGTCCGAGCAGGGAGTCGTCGGCCAGCACGCCGATGTGGTGCATGAGCATCGCGGTGTCGATGGCGTGCATCCCCTCAGCGGAGAACTTGGCCGTCGTCGGATCAGCCTCGCCGCCGCAGGCAGCGGCGGCGAGCGCGGCGATCAGGCAGGAACGTCGAATAGTCTTGGTCATATAGGCACCCGAAGTGCGGGGTTCAGGGATTAGGGGGCGCTGAAGAAATACGTGAGTCCGACCTGTGATGTTGTGCTGCGCGGAGTGCCGGGTGTCAAGCGCGACGCTCCACCGTCTCCGTCCACCGTCTACCGTCCACCGTCTACCGTCCACCGTCTACCGTCTACCGTCCACCGTCTTCCGTCTGCAGTCACTGCATCACCGGCGCCGGCGTGTTCTCCGTCAGGTACCGCCGGTGCGGGATGAACCAAGCCAGAGAACCAACCACCGCCACGCCGGTCAGGACGGCGAACCACCCCGGCACCATCGCCACCCGCCAAGCCGCGGCCGTGACCAGGCCGAGCACGACCAGTCGCGACGTCTCGAGTGGCGCCGCCCACTGCTCCGCCTCGAAGATCCCGCCGACGGCCGTCAGCGAAATTGCCACATAAAAGCCACCGGCCGCCATATGGGCCATCGGCAGGCCACTGGCGCCGGCCAGCAGCAGAAACGTCGCGAGCAGGGCGCAGGTGAAGTGGAACAGCCCGTACGCTGCAAGCGAGCCCGGGATCTTCGGATCGTACCGCTCGAAGGTCTCGCGCTGAACCTCCGACGGCATTACCCGTCCGCCGAGGCGCTCAGGCCGCCAACCCGGCGGGCCGAACACGTACATCCACCGCTCGCGCCACGACGCCGCCGTCCAGACGGACTTCAGGATGTCCCAGAAGACGTGGATGTTCGCCCACAGCGGGTTCCAGCTGCGCAGCGGGTGCGTCAGCCCATACACCGGCTCCTCCTCTTCCTTCACGAACGTGCCGAAGAGCCGGTCCCACGTGATGAAGACGCCAGCGTAGTTCTTGTCCTGGTACTTGGGATTCACGCCGTGGTGCACCCGGTGATGTGACGGCGTGTTGAGCACATACTCCGCCACACGCCCGAGCTTCCCGACGGCGCGCGTGTGGATCCAGAACTGGTAGACGAGGTTCAGCGCGTTGCAGGCCACGAACATCTGCCATGGCATGCCGAGTACAGCCAGCGGCGCGTAGAAAACCCACGAGAACAGGCCGTGCAGGGAGCTTTGTCGCAACGCGACCGCGAGGTTGTACTCCTCGCTGCTGTGGTGCACCACGTGCCCCGCCCAGAGGAGGTTGATCTCGTGCGCGTAGCGGTGGCTGAAGTAGTAGGCGACGTCCACCAGCACGAACGCCAGCGCCCAACTGGCGAACTCTGGGCCGCGCACACCGAACCAGGGGAACCCCTCGACGCCGTAGAAGGGCGCCGCCGATGGCCACGCGGGGAGCCCGACCCACCCCTGCAGCGTCCATCGCTCGCCGATCCAGATGAAGATTCCGATCGAGAAGAGCTTGGTGAAGACGCCGCTGATCTGCGACAGAATCCCGCAGCTTAGGTCGGCAATCGAGTCGTTGAGCCGCAGCAGGTGCCTGCCCGACCAGGCGGAATACGCCAACTCCAGCCCGATGAGCAGGAAGAAGAACGGAATCGAGAAGAGGATGATGCCCATCGTCTACCGTCTACCGTCCACCGTTAACCGTCACCCCTTGAACGCGTTGAACCCGGTTTCCGCCATCCCAATCACCAACGAATGCACGTCGTGCGTCCCCTCGTACGTGTACACGCTCTCGAGGTTCGCCATGTGGCGCATCGAGTGGTATTCGGCGAGGATGCCGTTGGCGCCGAGCAGGCGGCGCGCCTCGCGGGCGATGTCGGTGGCGACATTCACGTTGTTGCGCTTCGCCAGGCTGACCTGCTGTGGCGTGTACGTGCCGGCATCCTTCATCCGCCCGAGGTGCAGCGCGAGCAGTTGCCCCTTCACAATTTCGGTGAGCATGTCGGCGAGGCGCACCTGCTGGATCTGGAAGCCGCCGATCGGCCGGTCGAACATCACGCGGGTCTTGGAGTAGCTGAGCGCCTCCTCGTAGCAGGCGATCGCCGCCCCCATCGCCCCCCACGCAATGCCGTAACGCGCCTGCGTCAGGCACATCAACGGACTCTTCAGCCCCTTCGAGTTGGGGAGGATCGCGTCCGCGGGAAGGTGCACATCGTCGAAGACCAACTCGCTCGTCATCGAGGCGCGCAGGGAGAGCTTCCCCTTCGTCTCCTTGATCGCGTATCCCTTCGTGCCGGTCGGCACAAGGAAGCCGCGGACGCTTTTCGCGTCGGGGTCGTTGTCTTCGGTCTTGGCCCAGACAACGCCGACCTGCGAGAGCGAGCCGTTGGTGATCCACATCTTCGCGCCGTTCAGCACCCACGTGCCGTCCTTTTGCTGCCGGGCGCGCGTGATCATTCCAGAGGGGTTGGACCCGTAGTCGGGCTCGGTGAGCCCGAAGCAGCCGATGACCTCCCCGGTCGCCATCTTCGGCAGGTAGCGCCGCTTCTGCTCCTCGCTGCCGAAGGCGTAGATGGGGTACATGACCAGCGCGCCCTGCACCGATGAGAACGAACGGATGCCGGAGTCGCCGCGTTCAAGCTCCTGATTGATCAGTCCGTACGCGACGTTGCTCAGTCCGGCGCAGCCGTACTCTTCCGGGAGATTCGCGCCGAAGTAGCCCTGCGCCCCCATCTCGGCGATGAGTTCCGTCGGGAAGCGGCCGTCCACGTAGCACTGGCCGATGATCGGAAGGACCTTCTCGTCCACGAAGGCGCGCACCGAGTCGCGAATCGCGCGCTCTTCCTCGGTGAGTCCGGCGTCGATGTTGTAGAGGTCGCCCGTGCGGGGCTTCAGGTCGGGGGAGCCGAGGAGCGTGTCAGACATGGACCGGACCCGATTGTCGAGGGTGAAACGGGAGCATTAATAGTAACCCATTGCAGGCACGGGATGGCCGCGCGCGACGGGGCGAGCAGCGTGGGACGCTCGCAGAAGGTGCACTGGGAGACGGACCGGCTGCAAACGCGACGTGCGGAGCCGCCGGATCGTCCGGCCACTCTGCACGCCGCGCCCGCAGGGGCGTTCGTCTACAATCCTACTTTCGCGGATCGAGAATCCGGTCGATCTGCACCCGGGCGTCGGCAATGTGCGCGCGCGTGACGGCGTCACCGGCCCGTCCCGCGGCCGCGGCGAGGTCAGCGTCGAGCGCCTTCACCTCGGCACGCAACACCGCGCGGATGTCGCTGGTCGCGCGCGCCGGACCGAACTGCGCCGCGAAGCCCGCGGGCAGGCCGGCAGGAAGCTGCGCGGGCGTCGGGTTGATCTTGGCGTCCATCGCGCTGAGGAACGCGCGCTGGAGCTCCCGCCGATACGCGTTCACCTGAACGGTTCCCGCGCCCAACTCCGACCAGATCCCCCGCCGCACATCGGCCGCCATCTCCGTCAGGCTGTACGCGTCACCTCGGTTCTTGGCCAAGGCCTCGTGCTCGATGAGCCGTTCGAGCCGGCGATCGCTCATCAGCGTGCTCAGCACGCCCGATTGCGCCGACACGATGCGCCGAATGGCGCCTTCGACTTCGATCCGCCGAAGAATCTCTTCCGGCGTCAGCCACGTGGGCGTGGCAAACGCGTTGTCGATGAGGAAGCGCACTGCCTCCTTCTGACGCGACTTCGGCAGCGGCTTGAACCGGACGCCGTCCTGTCCGCCGTACTTCTCCTGCGCTTCCACGCCACCAACCACCCAGGCGACGTGCCGCAGCTCGGTGGACCACTGGCCGACCAGCCGGTCGTACATCATCACGAGGTCGTCGAAGTCCGCGCCCGGCTGCACGGTCGAGGGCACGAGGAGTGGGACGATCTGCTTGATGCTTCTGATCCCCCAGCCGGTTGCCTTGACTGGGTCCGCGTCGCCGACGGCTTCCGAGTGCGCGCCGGGATCGCCGCTGCCCGCGTCCCGCACGTCGAACCGGTACCACGGCACACGCTCCTGTTCGCGGGACCACTGGTCGAGCGTCGCCCACTCCGCGTCCGGCGTCTTCGCGGCCGGAATCGGCGTGTAGCCCCATCGGGTGATGTACTTGTCCCACGGCCCGATGCGCGGAATCAGGTCCTTGAGCGCGATGCCGTCCTCCGGCTGGGCCACGTAGTTGAAGCGCGAGTAGTCCATGATGGACGGGCTGTGTCCCATCTTGGCGACCCACGTGCGGCTGCGCACCGAGTCGGTGGGGTACAGCGCGCTTCCCTTCTGGTCGTGCTGATATCCGAGCGTGTGCCCAACCTCGTGCGCGACCACGAACCGCACCAACTCACCCATGAGCGAGTCGGGCATGGGCCACTGACGCGCGCGCGGATCCAGGTGCCCCACCTGCGTGAAGTACCAGGTCCGCTGGAGGTTCATGATGTTGTGGAACATGTAGATGTCGGACTCGAGGATCTCACCGCTGCGTGGATCATTGACGTTCGGTCCGACGGCGTTCTCGATGGTGGACGCCATCCAACGCACCACCGAGTACCGCGCATCCTCCGGCGACCAGTCGGGGTCCTGCTCCTTGGTGGGCGCGTCCGCGGCTACGATGCCGCGAATGAAGCCCGCCTCCTCGAACGCCGGCTGCCAGTCCTCGATCCCCTTCTTCACCCACGGCTTGAGCCACTCCGGCGTCGCCGGATCCACGTAGTACGTGATCGGCTTCACCGGCTCCGACTTGGCAGCATTGGGGTCCTTCTTCTCCAGCCGCCACCGCACGATGTAGTTCCGCGTCTCGGCCCTCTGCTCCGGACGACCGTAGTCCACCTGACTGAGCGAGAAGAAGCCGACGCGCTTGTCGAACAGGCGCGGCATCATCGGCTTCTCTGGAAGCGCCAACATGCTCCACCGCAGCGTGATGGTGGCCGTCCCGGTTGGCGCCGTGCCAAACCCGGTGGCGGGCGCCGGGGTCCCGGCTGGCGGCGCGGCATAGGTGAGTGTGGCCTCGACTTCAACGTTTTTCGGGAACGACAGCACGCGGTCCACGTACGAGCGGTTCGCGTCGGGCGGCGTCCGGAACGCCGACCCCGGCCCGATCTCGGTGGGCGGGGCCGTGTAGAACCGGCCGACCTCGATCACCGCGGCGCTGTCCGCACTCCAGGCTTCCACGTTGAAGGCGCCAAGGATGACGTCTTCGTTCGAATTGCGAACGGCGCGGTAGATCGGCGTCGTCGAATCGGCGACGGTGGCGTACGAGATGCGGCGGAGGAAGATGCGGTTGTCCCGGCGCTCCCAGCGCACGACCTGCGTCTGGCCGATCTGTTGCCCGGCGAGACTGCCCGCGGGAACCCGGACGCCGCGCGTGACGATGATCATCTCCTTGTTCATCGCCGCCCGCGGAATCTCGAAGTAGTGGCGGCTGCCCACCTGATGCGTCTTGAACATCCCGGCGCGACTCTTCGCTTCCGCCGTGATCACCCGGTTGTACGGCCGCGGCTGTGCCTCGGCGCCGGGCGCAACGGGGGCGCCTGGAGCGGCACCGGCCGGGCGTGCGGTGGTATCCTGGGCGGCCGCGGCCCGCGGCGCCGCCGCTGGCGTTGGCGTTGGCGCGGCAGCAGGACGGGGTCCGGCGGCCGGCGGCGTAGCCTGCGGAGCTGGCGTCGTGGCTGGGGGGGTCTTACCGCAAGCCGCCGTCACGGCGACCGCCAGCAACATCAGGGTAGTAGAGGCTTTCATCTGGTGACCTGTGGTTGGCAGCTGAGAGACGCAAGGGGACGGAATTATACGCCCGGAACGGGTACCCCGCTGAAGGGGGGCCAGGCGAGACCTCTGCGCGGCCGGCGGGGCTAGCCCCGCTGATGCACGAACGCCGCGATATGTCCGGGCGTCGTCCCGCAGCACCCGCCAACGATCGCCGCGTGGCGTGAGAGCTCCACCAGCGCCGGCGCGAGCGAGGCCGGATCGCGCGGATAGACGATCGCGTCGCCGCGCAGCTCGGGCTGGCCGGCATTCGGCTGGAGGATCAACGGCGCGTCCGTGGCCGCGCGCATTTCGGTGGCGATCGCGGCGAAGTCCTCCGGCTCGGCACGCCCGCAGTTGGCTCCCACCACATGCGCGCCCGCCTCGACGCACGCGCGCGCCCCGTCGGACGGTGCGACGCCCATCATCGTGCGGAATCCCCCGCCCCGCACCGGATCGTACGACATCGAGGCCACGATCATCGGCGCGCCGAGCGCTCGCGCCACGCGAATGCCCAGCGTGATCTCGTCCAGCGCGGTCATCGTTTCGAAGATGATCCCATCCACGCCCTCGGCGAGCATGGCCGCAATCGCCGAGCGCCAGGTCTCCTCGAGTTCATTCGCCGAGATCTCGCCGAGCGGTTCCAGGAAGCCGCCGCACGGACCGATGTCGCCAAGGACGTAGGCACGCGTACCGGCGGCGGCGCGCGCGTTGATCGCCGCCGCGCGCGCGATATCGGCGACGCGGTTCTCGAGGTCGTAGCGCGACAGGACGAAGCGGTTGGTGCCGAACGTATTCGCGAGGATGATCTGCGCTCCGGCCTCGACGTACCGACGCTGGATCTCCTGCACGGATACAGGATGCGACAGGTTCCATTCGTCGCCGCAGCCCCCGGGCTCGAGGCCAGCGCGCTGCAGCTCCGTCCCCATGCCGCCGTCGCCGACGAACGTCGCGCCGCGACGCAGCGCGTCGAGCAGCGGCTCACGCATCGGCGCCTCCGCGCCCGATTCGCGTGGCGCGCCTCACGTCCGTTGGCCCTCGGGATACGTGCCCCACATCTCCACCGCCTCGCGCAGGACCATGATGTTCTCTGGCGGCGCGGCGGGGGCCACCGAGCAGGCCGTGCTCAGGATGTAGCCGCCGCCGGGGGCGGCCAGCTCCAGCCGTCCGCGCGCCGCAGCCCGCACGTCATCCGGCGTGCCGAAGAGCACGGTGTTCACCGGATCGAGGTTCCCCTTGATGAACATCTTCCCCTTCGTCTGCCGCACGGCATCGGCCAACTCAACCGTCCCGAGCGGCGGCGGATCGAGCGTGTCGATGCCGTTGGTGTGCGTCGCCTCCATCAAGTCGAGCCGGTCGCCGATGGCCCCGCACGTGTGGGTATAGATGGGCACGTCGCACTCGGCCTGGATGCCGTCAATCACCTTGCGCTCATACGGCAGCACGAACTCCGAATAGTGCTCGCGTGAAATGAGCCCGGCGCCGGCGAAAGCCGACGAGATAAGGATCGCATGTGCCCCGGCGCGCGCCTGCCCGCGCCCGAGTGCGACGGCGCCGTCGGCCAGCCGGTCGAGGCAGGCTCGCACCTTCCCCGGGTCATCCATCAGCGCCATCAGCCCATTCGTGTAGTCGAGCAGCTCCATGAACTGCGTGAACGGCGAGAAGATCTCGCCGTGCACCGACACGTCGGCGCCGACGCGCCGCACCACTTCGCGGATGGTGTCGTAGTGCCACGGCGGGAAGAAGTCCCGTCCGGGCTCTGCGCGCACGCCGTCGAACCCCCACGAGAACGGATGCGTGATGCTCGACAGGTCGTGCGGTTCCACGTAGAAGAGCGCGTCGGGCTCCACCTCGTCGAAGCTTGGGAAGTAGCGCGTGCCGTCGGCCTGATAGACGTGCGGGTTGTCGTCGTCGGGCGCGGTGGTGTGCCACCCGTTCTTCCACGTGACGATGCGCTCATCGCCCTGACGCTCCATGCGCGAGATGGCCCGCCGCCACTCGGGGTCGCGTCCGGGAAGGTTGATCAGGATGCCATCGAAGCCGTAGCGCTGCTGCAGCCGGATGAGCGCCTCGGCGAAGGCATGCGTGTCGTGCCAGATCTCGATGGCGTCGAGCCCGGCGTGCAGGAAGTAGTGCCCGAGGGCGAGCTGGCACATCACCGGCACGCGGTCGGCGACGCCGAGTCGCATCGCGACGTCCATTCGCTCGCGGCTGTTCAATCGCCGGTCCTCCGCAGCTGGTGATCTCCTCCGCACGACACCGTGCGCGCGGCGCCGCGCCCAGCGCGCCGTTGATTGCGACACCCGCCCGCAAACGTACAGCGCTCGTCACGGGCGCGGTACGGACACCGCTCGTGCATCCGCTCCCCCAGCGCGTCTGCGAGCTCGGTGAGCATCGTCCCGAGCCGCGCATACGCGGCCTCGACGCGGGCGCGCTCCGCGGCATCGACCGTCGGGACAGGCGGCACGCGCGGCTTGGCCATCACGCGCGCTCCCCCAAGGGGATGGCCGCGACAAAGGCGTCCTGATAGTCTGGGTGTCCCGCCAGCTCGAGATACGCGCACTCCTCGGCGATGCGCCGCGCCCGCTCCCGATAGCGCGCATCCACCAGCACCATGCGCGCCCCCACCCCCGCCGCGTTGCCGACGAAGTGCACCCGCTCAGGATCAATGGCCGGCACGAGGCCGATGGCCTGCACCGACTCCTTGCGCACGAAGCTCCCGAACGTCCCGGCGATGTGAATGGCGCTGAGTTCTCCCGCGCGCACGCCGGCGTGCCTGAGGACGAGATCAATCCCCGCTGCGATGGAGCCCTTGACCAGCTGCAACTGCCGCACGTCCTGCGCGGAGAGCATCACGTCGCCGTCGAACCGGACGCGCCGCAGCGCGCCCGACCCACACGGCGCCTCGATGACGCGTTCGCAGATCCGCTCCGCCAATCCGGCGGCCGCGCACTCGTCGCGGCTGCGGAGGTAGCCGCTCGCGGCGATCACGCCCGCGCGGTGTAGCTCGGCCACCGCGTCGATCAGTCCACTGCCGCAGATGCCGCGAGCGGGCTGGTTGGCAACGGTGCCCACAACGAGCCGTCCGTTGGCCAGTACGCGCACGCGGTCAATCGCGCCGGGCGCCGCGCGCATGCCGTGCTCGATGTTCGCCCCTTCGAAGGCAGGCCCCGCCGCCGTCGAGGTCGCGAAAAGCCCGCGTGCGCTCCCGAGCACCACCTCCGTATTCGTCCCGAGGTCGATGAGAAGCTGCCACGCGTCAGCGCGGTCGAGCCCGCACGCGAGTATCGCGCCCACCGTGTCGCCGCCGATGTGGTGACCGACCATCGGCAGGAAGAGCGCCTCTGCCGCGGGATGCGTCGGCCAGCCGAAAGACGCCGCCGACCGCTCCACTTCATGCGTGAAGCTCCCCTCGTACGGCGCCTGCCCCAGCGGCCCGATGTCGGCCCCGACGGCGGCGTGCGTCATCGTTGCGTTCCCCGCGCACACCACCGCGCCGACGGATTCTGCGGCCACACCACGCTGGGCCGTCAGCTCGGCGATCATCTGCCCAATGGCCTCGATGACGCTGTCGTGCAGCTGCGCATTGCCGTCCGCGTGCTCCTGCGCGAAGTGGATGCGCGAGATCACGTCGGCACCGTAGCGCACCTGTGGATTGACGCGGGACGTCGTGCCGCACACTCGGCCATCCGCGAGATCCACCAAGGCGGCAGCCAGCGACGTGGAGCCGATGTCAATCGCGACGCCGTACTCCGCCGTGGTCGGCGGCGTCTTCCTCGCGCGAAACGTCCGCTGAATGCCGTCGCCGAAACGCGCGTCGTCGCCGAACGACTTGGTGGCGGTGTTGCGCGTCTGCGGCGGGACCGTCACGGTCGCGTCGCCGTCCAGCGTCAACTGGCAGCCGAGACGCCATCCGTCGGCGCGCTCGGCGTCCGTGAGCAGACGCTGATCCGCCGCCGTGACCGGAACTTCGCCGGTCGTGACTTGCACCCGGCACTTGCCGCACGCGGCGCGCGCTCCGCACGGCTGCTCCGTCCAGATGTCGCTCTGCGCGGCGGCAAGAAAGAGGTCGATCGGGCCGTCGACGACCGTGGAGCGATCTTCCGGCAGGAATCGAACGCGGAAGCTCACCACCTGCCCCTTTGCGCGCCGACCCGAGCGCTCATGAGCCCGCCCCGCGCGCCGCTTTGACCTCGGCGAGCAGCTCAAGCGCGAGCGCCACCGACGAGGGGGCATCCTTGCCATGCCCGTGCGCACCAATCGTCTCGGCGTAGTCCTTCGACACCGCCGCGCCGCCCACCATCACGCGCATGTCATCAAGCAGGCCGGCGGCGCGGAACGCCTCAATGTTCACCTTCATTTGCCCCATGGTCGTCGTGAGCAGGGCCGACATGCCGACGATGTCGGGGCGGTGCTCCGCGATGGCCGCCTGGAACTTGGCCAGCGGCGTGTTGACGCCGAGGTCGATGACGCGGAATCCCGCGCCCTTGAGCATCATCCCGACGAGGTTCTTGCCGATGTCGTGGATATCGCCTTTGACGGTGCCGATGACGAAGGTACCGACGGGTTCGATGCCGCAGGCAGCGAGCACCGGCTCGAGGTGCGCCAGTCCCGCCTTCATCGCGCGCGCCGCCACGAGCACTTCCGGAACGAAGATGATGTTGTCGCGGAAGCGCTCCCCCACTACCTGCATCCCGGCGATCAGCCCGCGTTCGAGGATGTCGGCGGGCGACTGCCCCTCGTCGAGCGCCGCGCGCGTCAGGCGCGCTACCTCCGTGTCGTGGCCGTCGATGAGCTGACGCGCGAGTTCGGCGAGATCGGTCATCGGGCGCGACCCGCGGGAGGCGACGGGTGATCGTCACGCAGGGAACGGACGATCCACCAGCCGCAAGCGAGCGAGGCCGCGACGAGGATGCTCCCCCGCCACCCGCTGCCGAGCAGCAGCTCGCCGATGCCGAACAGGGAGAGATACACGGTCAGGCAGCCGACGGCCCACTGGCGCAGCGAGACCCAGCCGCGCTGTTCGATCTTCACATCGGGAGCCAGCGCCGCGATGCGTTCCCATCCGCGCCGGGAGGGACGGGTGTGTCGGTAGAACGCCACGAGCGTCTGGTCATCCGTCGGCGGCGTCAGGAAGGTGACCGCGAGCCAGACCACCGTCACCACGGCCGTCGTGATCAGGATGGAATAGGCGAAGAAGACCTGGGCATCGCGCCCGGTGGCGGACAGCCCGAATCCCTCGGGGCCGACAACCAACTGAAGCACGAGCGACGTGACGGTCGCGGCGATCATCGCCGAGATCTCCGACCACGCGCTCACGCGCCACCAGTACCAGCGCAGGATGAACACGAGCCCGGTGCCCGCGCCAATCGAGAGCAGGATGTCGAGCGCGCGCGTCACCTGCCCGAGGCGGAGCGCCACCAGCGCGCTGCTGATCATGATCACCACCGACGCCACGCGGGACACCGCGACGTAGTGGCGCTCGGTCGCGTCCTTCTTGATGTAGGGGCGGTACAAGTCGTTGACCAGGTACGACGCGCCCCAGTTGAGCTGCGTCGCAATGGTGGACATGTACGCGGCGCCGAAGGCCGCCAGCATCACACCGCGCCAGCCCGCGGGCAGGACGTCGGTCATCATCTTGACGTAGCCAAGTTCCGGGTCGGCGGCCACGGCCGGATTGCCGCTGTAGTAGACCATCGCGGCGAGCGCGGTGAGGATCCACGGCCACGGCCGCACCGTGTAGTGCAGGATGTTGAAGGTGAGTACCGCGAGCAGCGACGATTTCTCGTCCTTCGACGCGAACATCCGCTGGGCCACGTAGCCGCCGCCACCCGGCTCCGCGCCGGGATACACCGCCGCCCACCATTGAACCGCGAGGAAGACGGCGAGCGTGATCAGCGGGAGATAGGCGCCATCGCTGCGCGGGAAGAACGTCAGCAGCGACACCGCGGCGTCCCCGTGCGTACGCACGAGCCCTTCCTGCAGACCACCAAGCCCGCCGACGGCAGCGACCGCGAAGACCGCCAACGCCACCGACCCGGCCATCGCCAGCAGGAACTGGAAGAAGTCGGTCCACAGCACGCCCATGAAGCCGCCGAGCGTCGAATAGAGCGCGGTAACCGCGATGCACACCAGCACAGCGGTCCACTCGTCGATCCCTGTGGTGGACTTGAGCACCTTGATCATCCCGAGCGTCACCGCGCCGCCAATGATCGCGTTGATCGGCAGGCCCAGATAGACGGCGCGGAAGATGCGCAGCACGTGCGCGGCGCGGCCCGAGTAGCGGATGGCGACGAACTCGACGTCTGTCATCACGCCCGACCGGCGCCAGAGGCGTGCGAAGAAGAAGACCGTGAGCATCCCCGACAGCACGAACGCCCACCAGATCCAGTTCCCGGCGATGCCCCCACGCGCGGTGATGCCCGCCACCAGGAGCGGCGTGTCCGAGGCGAAGGTCGTGGCAACGATTGAGATGCCAGCCAGCCACCACGGCACGGTGCGCCCCGCGAGGAAGTAGTCGTCCGTCGACCGGGAGGCGCGCCTGGTGAACATCAGCCCGACGCCGAGGCTCACACCGAAGTAGGCAGCGACGATGAGCCAGTCGAGCAAACCAAGGGTCATGATGGCAACCGGCTCGGGGAAGAGGCAGCGGACGTCGTACCGCTCGGAAACGCTAGCCCTCGCACCTTACGTGCGCCAGCATCAGCCTGGCATCCGCTTCCGCGGGTTCCGCCGTTGCCGCCGTTGCCGCTGTCGTCGCCGGGGCCTCCGTCAGTCCACCACCCGCTTCGCGCGCCCCGGAATCCCCGCGGCACGCGCCTTCTCGCGAAACCGGCGGTCATGCCCCAGCGGGTGTCCCTGCTCGTCCTGCCACTGATGCACCATCTCGTGCAGCAGCGTTTCGAGTCCCTCGGCGAAGCCGTGCCGCCGCAGGTGGCGTCGGGAGATCGCGATTTCGGCGGGACGCCCTGCCTGCGCGGGCGCGTAGTGGCCCAGGCGAGCGCGCATCCGCCGCGACACGCGCACCGCCACGCGCTTCAGTTCGCCGTGGAAGCGCTCCGCGTTGTATCGCGCGTGCCATTCACCGAGCTTCGCGGCGATCCCCTCGTCGTCTGGATGGGTGCGTTCGGGAGCCCTCGGCGCGCGGCGGTCGTCCTCGGCCACCGGGTACGCGACGAGCGCGCGCCGCGCAGCGAGCCGCTCGGCGCGGCGCGGCGACACCAGGAAGCGCACCATGGCGCGGTGCACCGCCTCCGGGGCATCGAGATAGGCGCGATGCACGCGCAGCGTCCCCTCGTTCACGCTCACCATGACGGAGCGGTTGCGCGTCAGCGCGATGGCGCGGACCCCGCGCAGGCCGAGTGCGTTCAGGCGCGCGAGCAGCTCCGGCGCGGTTCTTGGCGCCGACGCGAAGTCGATCGCCAGCTGTTGCCGGTCGCGCGACGTTGCGCGTGCGCCGCGCAGACGGTTGATCAGCGCGCGAAGGACCACGACGCGGACTCGGCGAAGTCGCCGGCGGCGGCGTTCCACGACTGCCGCGTCACCGTCACCGTCAGGGCGTCCCAGGCGATCTCGTGGTAGCTGATGGGAAGTCCGCCCCGCGCGCGATTGGAGATGGTGTTCACCTGCGAGACCACGTAGCGCCGTCCGCCCCGCTCCACTTGTTCGACCTGGCTCTCGTGGTCGTGGCCGCAGAGGACAACTTCGGCGCCCGTGGGCGCGAGGTCGTCGAGCCCTCGGGCGCGGCTGGTGAGCCCCCAGCGATTGGACAGCCGGCCCCTGAGGACGTTGTGGTGCAGCATCAGCACGCGCAGGTCCCCCGCACCGGCTGCCGCGAGCTCACCGGTCGCCCGCGTCCACTGCTCCGGGCGCACCGCGCCCACTACCGCCAGGTCGCGCAGGCGCGTGGTGAGCGTGTGCCACTGGATGCCGTGCGAGGTGTTGATCGTTGCCACCACGGCCCCGACCGCGCGCAGTGTCGGCTCAAACTCTGGGCTGATCCAGCGGCGATACCCGGCGTACATCGCGCCCCTCATCCCAAGGCCGCCGACGCACCACCACCACGCCACGTCGTGATTCCCGGGGATCACCACCGTTGGCGCCGACGCTCGCGCCCGCTCAACGAACGCGCGCGCCTTCGCGAACTGGGCCGGGCGGTTGCGCTGCGTCAGGTCACCGGAGATCGCCACCACGTCCCAGCGGCGCGCGTCGAGCCGCCGCGCCACCGCCGCCACGGCCGCCGGGACCTCGGGATGGCCGAAGTGGATGTCGCCCAGGTGCAGGAGCGTGCGCACTAGAGTCGGGCGATCACCGCGTCGGTGAACTCGTCGGTCGTGGCGCTGCCGCCCAGGTCGCGTGTCACGTGCGTGCGCTCACGCAGTACCGCCTCGATGGCCCGCTGCACGCGCTGGCCGCGTTCGCCGTCGCCGATGTGATCAAGAAGCTGGCACGCCGCCATCATCAGCGCGGTCGGGTTGGCGATGCCCTTGCCGGCGATATCCGGAGCGGTGCCGTGCACCGCCTCGAACAGCGCCGCGTTCTTGCCGATGTTCGCGCCGGGCGTCACGCCGAGGCCGCCCACCAGCCCGGACGTGATATCGGAGAGGATGTCCCCAAACAGGTTGGTGGTGACCAGCACGTCGTACCGCTCCGGCTTCATCACAAGCTCCATCGCGCACGCATCCACAATGCGCTCCTCGACGGCGACGCGCCCCTCGTACTCCCGCGCGACGTGGCGTCCGACCTCGAGAAAGAGCCCCTGCGAGTACTTCAGGATGTTCGCCTTGTGCACGATGGTCACCTTCTTCCGCCCGTGCCGCACCGCGTACTCGAAGGCGTAGCGATGGATCCGGTCGGCGCCGTGCCGCGTCACCACGGCGATGGACTGCGCGGCCGCGTGCGGATCGCCCGCAATCTTGATGTAGTTCTCGATGCCGATGTACAGTCCCTCGGTGTTCTCGCGTACCAGCACGATGTCCACACCGTCGTATCGCAGGCCGGGCAGCACGCTCACGGCCGGGCGCACGTTGGCATAGAGGTCGAACGTCTTGCGCAGGGCGACGTTGATCGAGCGGAAGCCCTTCCCGACCGGCGTTTCCAGCGGCCCCTTCAGCGCGACCTTCGTGCGGCGAATGGAATCGAGCGTCGCCTCGGGAATGGGGTCGTTGACGGCCTCCACCGCCGCCATTCCGGCCAACTGCGGGTCCCACGCGATCTGCGCGCCCGCCGCCGCGAGGAGGCGCACGGTCGCTTCGGTGATGCCCGGCCCGATGCCGTCGCCGGGAATCAGGGTGACAGGGGTGCTCATGACGTACCCTCCGTTCGCAGTCCGTGGTTACGGCGCGACCGCGAGCTCGACGACGCGCGCGGCCAGCCGATTCAACACATCCGTCGAATACGCCGGCGCGGGATCGCCGGCGAGATCCACCTGAAACAGCGCCTTCATCAGGCGCGCATCCACGAAGATGACGCGTACCGTTGCCTGCGTCTCGACCGCCCCGCGCAGGACGCGCAGCTCCACCGGCAGCAGCACGTACCGCGCATCGTGCAGCGCCACCAGGCGACGCAGATTGCCTGCGAGCGGATCCGCGATCACGCCGTCCTTCGCGACTCCATTGCGCACCGGGAACGCGCCGAGGTTGTGCGGGTCGCTCGTGTACATCGCGTTGCGCCGCGCCGTGCGTACGACTTCCGCCGGCGTTGCCCACGTCCCCAACAAGCCGTGCTCCTCGAGTTGCACAGCCACGAGGCTGTCAAAGGCCGCACGCACCGCCATGGCGGGCAGGCTGACCGTCCCGCTGTCCGCGCGGAAGAACTGGACCGGCGCCACCGCCACCCGCACCGACGTGTACTGCGCGAGCGGCGCCGCCGGAGCGGCCGGGGGCGCAGCCTGCTGCTGCGCCAGCAGGGGAGACACGGCGAACGTGAGGAGAAACAACTGGCGCTGCATGCCCGGCCCCGAGTTGGAGGACTCTCCAAATTAGGCGCTGCTCCACCTCCGCGCGATGCGGCTAGTCGAACTCTCGCCGCGGTGCCGCCTGCGGCGCGCCATGCAGCCCAGCGCTACTCGCGCGCCGGCCGCTCCCGCGACATACTCCGCCCCATGCGCATCGCACTCATTCAACAGCACGCGACGGCCGACCGTGCCAAGAACCTGGCGCGCGGGCTCGCCGCCGCCGAAACCGCGGCGCGGCACGGTGCTCAGCTCATCTGCTTCGCCGAGCTCGCCTTCGAGCCGTTCTACCCTCAGGACGAGGCTTCCGGTGACGTGTCCCGGCTCGCCGAAGAGGTGCCAGGCCCCACGACGCAGGCGTTCTCCGAACTCGCGAAGGCGCACGGCATCGTCGTGGTGCTCAACCTCTTCGAACGCGATGGTACGCTGACCTACGACACCTCGCCTGTCATCGACAGCGACGGCCGCCTGCTCGGCCGCACGCGGATGGTGCACATCACCGAATACGCGTGCTTCCACGAGCAAGGGTACTACGCGCCAGGCGACACCGGCGTCCCGGTGTACGATACCGCGGTCGGGCGCGTCGGGGTGGCGATTTGCTACGACCGGCATTACCCCGAGTATATGCGTGCGCTGGCACTGGCCGGCGCACAGATCGTCGTTGTGCCGCAGGCCGGCTCCGTGGGCGAGTGGCCGGACGGTCTGTACGAAGCCGAGCTTCGCGTGGCGGCGTTCCAGAACGGCTACTTCACGGCGCTGTGCAATCGCGTGGGGCGCGAAGCCAGACTGGAGTTTGCCGGCGAGTCGTTTGTCTGCGATCCCGAGGGGCGGGTGATCGCCCGCGCTGGCGCGGGCACCGATGAGATCCTCCACTGCGACCTCGATCTGTCGGCCATCGAGCGATCACACGCTAAGCGCCTGTTCCTGCGCGATCGCCGCCCGGAGATCTACGGAGAGTGGGTGCGCTAAGGCCGCGGTGGGCTGATGGACGGACGTTGCACCACCCCCCGCGCGATGCCCATAATCACCCGTCGCCACTTTCCGCCTCCTCCGGGACGACCATGCCACGCTGGGCCTCCGCTCTCGTCTGGACCGTCATCGCCGCGCTTGGCGCCGGCACCCTCGGCTACCTCGCCCTCTCGCGGGGCGAGCAGGTCAACGCGGCCTGGCTGCTGACCGCCGCCGTTTGCACGTACCTGGTGGGGTACCGGTTCTACAGCCGGATCATCGCCGCCAAGATCTTCGCGCTCGACGCCAACCGCGCGACGCCTGCCGTGCGGCTCAAGGACGGGCGCGATTTCGTCCCGACGAACCGGTGGATCGTGTTCGGCCATCACTTTGCGGCCATCGCCGGTCCGGGGCCGCTCGTCGGCCCAACGCTCGCGGCGCAATTCGGCTATCTCCCGGGCGCCCTCTGGATCATCGTCGGCGTCGTGCTTGGCGGGGCGGTGCAGGACTTCGTGATCCTCGCCGCCTCGGTGCGCCGCGACGGCAAGTCGCTGGGCCGGATGGCGCGCGAGGAGATCGGCACCGTCGCCGGCACCACGGCGCTGGTCGCGGTGCTCGGCATCATGATCATCCTCATCTCGGTGCTGGCGCTGGTCGTGGTGAAGGCGCTGCAGCAGAGCCCGTGGGGGACGGTGACCATCGGCTTGACGATTCCCATCGCGATGCTGATGGGCGTCTACCTGCAGTACGTGCGGCCGGGCAAGGTGCTCGAGACGACGGCGATCGGCATCGTCCTGCTCATCGTCGCCCTCTACGCGGGGCGCTGGGTGGCCCAGAATCCGACGCTGGCGCCGCTCTTCACGCTCACCGGGCCGCAGCTGGCGAAGTGGGTGATCGCCTACGGCATCGCGGCGTCCGTGCTGCCCGTCTGGCTGCTGCTCGCGCCGCGCGACTACCTGTCGGCGTTCGTGAAGATCGGCGTGGTGGTGGCGCTTGCCGTCGGCATCCTGATCGTCCTGCCGCCGCTGCAGATGCCCGCGCTGACGCCCTTCATCGACGGCACCGGACCGGTCTTCGCCGGCAAGCTGTTCCCCTTCGTCTTCATCACGATTGCGTGCGGCGCGATCTCCGGCTTCCATTCGCTCATCGCGTCAGGCACGACACCCAAGCTGCTCCAGAACGAGAAGGACGCGCGGTTCATCGGCTACGGCGCCATGCTCACCGAGTCGCTCGTCGCCGTGATGGCGCTGATCGCCGCCTGCGTGCTCACGCCCGGCATCTACTTCGCCATCAACGCCCCGGCGGGGATCATCGGCACCACCGCCGAGAGCGCCGCGGAGGTCATCCGCGCCTGGGGGTTCGTGCTCGACCCCGCGCAGCTGCGTGAGCTGACGTCGCACATCGAGGAGTCGACGCTCCTGTCACGCACCGGCGGCGCGCCGTCGCTCGCCGTTGGCATGGCCATGCTCTTCTCCAACGTCCTCGGCGGCACCGGCGCGATGGCGCTCTGGTATCACTTCGCGCTGATGTTCGAGGCGCTGTTCATTCTCACCACGGTGGACGCGGGCACGCGCGTCGGCCGCTTCATGCTGCAGGACGTCCTTCGGCACGTGTGGGCGCCGCTGGGACGCACGGGGTGGTATCCCGCGGTGGTGATCTCCAGCACCCTGTTCGTCGCGATGTGGGGCTACTTCCTGTATCAGGGTGTCACGGATCCGCTCGGCGGCATCAATTCGCTCTGGCCGCTCTTCGGCATCGCCAACCAGCTCCTTGCCGCCGTCGCGCTCTGCGTGGGAACGACGGTGATCATGAAGATGGGGAAGGCGCGGTACGCGTGGATCACCATCCTGCCGCTCTGCTGGCTGGCGGTGGTGACGATGAGCGCCGGCGCGGCCAAGGTCTGGTCGGACGATCCCAAGCTCGGCTTCCTCGCGCACGCGCGCCTCGTCGAGGCGCAGCTCGCCGCCGGTACGATGCCCGCCGGGGCGAAGACCGCCGCCGACGTGGCGCGGATGGCGTTCAACGACCGGCTCGACGCTGGCGTGGCGCTGTTCTTCATGGCTTCGGTGGTGGTGATCCTCGCGGCGTCCATCTACGAGTGGGTGCGCGTGCACCGAGGGACGGCGACGCCGACGAGCGAAGTGCCGTTCGTGGCGCGGGCGGCGGCGTAGGAGCGCGTCGGTGACTTCGCCCCGCCTGCCATCGCTCGCCGCCGACGCGCCGGGTGTCGCCCGGCGCGTCGCGGCGGTTATTCGCCGCATCATCGGGGTGCCCGACTACGCCGCCTACCTCGCGCACGTCCGCGACCATCACCCGGAGCAGGAGCCGCTGACCGAGGCCGAGTTCCAGCGCGAGCGCCTCGCCGCGCGCTACTCGCAGCCCGGCAATCGCTGCTGCTGAGGGGTCGCCAGGTGCGCTGGGCCGCCGCGCGCTCAGTGCGCGCGCGCGGGCCTGACGAGCGTGAGCCCGAGCGCCGCGAGACAGGCGCTCGCCGCACCAACACCGAACGCGAACGCGCTCCCCTGCCAATCCCAGAGCAGCCCGAACGCGACAGACGCCGGTAGGACTGCGGCGCCGATCACGCCGTTGTACCAGCCGAACGCCACGCCGCGGCGTGTGGCAGGGACGAGGTCCGCGACTAGCGCGCGCTCCACCCCTTCGGTCATGCCGAAGAACAGCCCGTAGGAGAGGAAGAGCGCCCAGGCGTGCCACGTCTCCGTCGCGAACGCGAAGCCGACGTAGACCAGCGCGTACCACAGCCAGCCGGCGGCGATCATCGTGCGCCGCCCCACGCGGTCGCTCCAGGCGCCGGCCGGGATACTCGTCGCCGACTTCACCACGTGCAGGGCCGCCCACAGGATCGGCAACAGCGCCGGCTTGACGCCAAGCTCCGTCGCGCGCAGCAACAGGAACGCGTCGGTGGAGTTGCCAAGCGTGAACAGCACGAGCACCCCGAGATAGCGCCAGAAGGAGGCACCGAGCGGTGCCGCGCTCAGCGGCGCACCTCCACCGTCCACCGTCAACCGTCCACCGTCCGCTGGTGGATGTCCACCGTCCACCGTCAACCGTCCACCGTCAGTCTCTCGCACACCGATGACCGCCGCGGCAACGGCAAGTGCGCCGGGAATGGCGGCCAGCAGGAAGACCGTCCGCAGCGATAACCCCGCCCACTGCAGCAGCACGAACGCGATGATCGGCCCCACGAATGCGCCGGCGTGGTCGGCCGCGCGCTGCACCCCGAACGCGCGCCCCCGGTCGGAAGGCGCCACGGCATCCGCGATCATTGCGTCGCGCGGCGCGCCGCGAATCCCCTTCCCCATTCGGTCGCCGACGCGAATCGCCAGCACCTGCCACGACGACGTCGCCACCGCAACCAGCGGACGCAGCACCGCCGCCAGCGCGTACCCGAACACAATCAGCGGCTTCCGCCGCCGCACCCGGTCCGACCACCAGCCGCTGGCCAGCTTCAGCAGCGACGACGTCGCGTCGGCCGCCCCCTCGATGATCCCGACCCACGCTGCGCTGGCGCCGAGCGTCGCGGTCAGGAAGGCTGGCAGCAAGGGATAGATCATCTCGCTCGCCGCGTCGGTGAAGAAGCTCACCGTGGCGAGCGCCTTGACCGTGCGCGGCAGTGGGGCGCGCGGTACGGCGGGTGCGCCGGTCATGTCGCCGCCCGCCGCGAAGCGCCAGCCGCTGGCACGAAGACGCGAGCCGTCTCGTGATGCGCACCGTGCCCCGGCACGGCCGCGTACGCGGACATCCAAGCCTCGGCCATGCGCTCGGCGGCGCCATCCGCGACGAGCGCCCAGACCGCGCCGCCGAATCCCGCGCCGAACGCCGTCGCCGCCACCGCTCCGAAGTCGCGCGCGTGCGCGGCGAGCCACTGCGTCTGCGGCACCTGATTCTGCAGGGCCGCCTCGGCCAGCTCCTGCGAGCGCCGCATCCAGCCGCCGGCCGCCTCGGCGTCCCCGCGCGCGATTGCGTCCAACAGACCCGGGACGACGACGGTGGTCTCCTCGCGGTACTGCATGGCGCGCTCGCGCAAGTACGCGGCCTCGGCGGCGTCCGGCGCGGCGCGCGGCGCGAGCGACAGCACGTGGTCAAGCGCGTTCGGCGACGACGCAAGGACGTCGGCCAGCGTCCCGTCGGCGCGCCCGGTGTCGGCATTCCACGCGGCGACGAGCGCGCGCACCGAGTCGGCCACCCGGTTGTACGCGTGCATCGCGTTCCCCGTCTTCGTCGCCTTCACGCCGCTCGTCGCGACGACGATGCGCCAGTCGCGCGGCCACGACACGCGCTGGACCACCCGCCCCGGCAGGTACGCGTACGCGCCAACCTTGCCAGTGCGCGAGGCGCAGATGGCGATGTGGTCCTGCGCGCCGCCGCGCGTCCCTACGCCTGTGTCCCCTGCAAACGGGCCCCACGCCGCCCCGCTCTCCATCGCCGCGCAGTACTGCGCAAACGCAAGTTCATCCCCGGCAAGCGGCGTCCACTGCGGCGCGTCCCACAGCGCGTTCGCGTCGAAGACGGCCATCGCCATCGCAATGACGAGCGCGCTCGAGCTGCTCATTCCCATGGACGCGGGAATCGTTGAGCCCAGCGCAATCTCGGCGCCCGCGCGCGCTTGCGGGAAGTCGCGCGCGATGCGCCGCGTCACGGCCGCGACGTAGAGCGACGACCGCGGCCCGGGCGGCGCGGCGTCGGGCGCCAGCGCCACGGTCATCGTGGACTTGCTGCGCTGGTCGCGCACCCGGATCACCGGCTCGTCGAGGCGCTCCACCCGCGCGTGCATGTGGAACGGCGTCGCGCAGGTCAGCGAGGGACCGCCGGCGTAGTCGGTGTGCTTGCCGGCAAGCTCCACGCGCCCCGGCACGCGGTACCGCCAGGTCACGGCGCCACCATCACGCCGCGCAGATGGTCGGCGATCGTGGAGATATCGGCGCGACGCGAGAGATCGAGCACTCCGGCGTGCGCGCGTACCACGTGGAACTGCTCGCCCAGTTCGTGCGCCGCGATCATCACGGCGTCCTGCAATTCCAGTTCGCCGCGCACCGAGGGACGCACGCGCCGGCACGCCTCGAAGACGCGCGGGGTGAACGCCCACAGGTTCATGCTCACCCACCGTTCGGCGCGATGCGCCAGCGGATGGTCCGGCGACGGCTTCTCGACGATCGCCTGCAGCACATCGGTGTCGTCGACGTCGAGCAGCGCGTAGGCCATCACCCGGTCGCGGTCGATGTTCCCCTCGCGAATCAGCGCCTCGCCCTCGTACGCCACGAGACCAGCGCCGCCGACCGCGGCCAGCGCATCGTAGGACGCCACCGGGTAGTAGTTGTCCGAGTTCAGCGTGAGAAACGGCGCCTCGTTCACCACCCCATCAGCGGCGAGGACCGCGTCAGCCGTGCCACGCGGCTCCTGCTGCACGGCCCAACGCAGGCGCACACGCTGCGGCGGCGCCTGGCGCTCGTAGTACTCGCGCATGGCCGCGTGATCCGGCGCCACCACCAGCGTGACGTCCACGATGCCGGCGTCGGCAAGCGCCGAGAGCACGAAGTCAAGGAACGGGCGCCCGAGTGTCGGCATCATCCCCTTCTGCCCCGCGGCGGCCGCGCGCTCCTGCTCAGCATCCAGCGCCACCGCGGCCTCGGCTCGCCGCATCCGGGAGCCGAGGCCGCGCGCAAGGATCACCGCTTGCGTCGTGCGCATCATGCGCCGTTTGTCACCGATCGTGTGCTGGGGTGCTCTTCCAGAAGCCTTGCAGCACCTTCACCACGCCCCAGCCGCTCAGCACAAAGACGACGGCGAAGACCGACCCCTGCGCCGTGTTCCCGTAGAGGAAACTCCCCGCGCCGAAGAGCGCGGAGTACACGAACGCGATGCCCAACACCCAGCCGAGCATCGCCTGCGGCAGCGAGTCGGGCGAGGGGCCGACACCCGCCAGTGCTTGCACGTGCTTCCACCCCGGCCCGGCTGGACGCACGAGCCGATAGAACTTCACCAGCGTCTCCTTGTCCGTCGCCGGGGCGAGGAACGCGGCCGTGATCCAGACGGCGGACGTCACCGCCACCGTAGCGAGCAGGGACACGTGGTCCGGGATCGCGTGCCCCATCTTCCGCGCCACCTCGAAGCCCACGGCCGTCAGGAACGACCCGATCATCGCCGCGACTTCCGCCCAGGCGTTCACCCGCCACCAGTACCACCGCAGCAGATAGAGCAGGCCCGTTCCCGCGCCGACCGAAAGGAGCAGCGTGAAGCCGCGGCTCGCCGTCTCGATCACGTACGTCAGCAGCGCCGCGAAGACCATCAGCACCGCCGTCATCAGGCGGCCGACGGTCACGTAATGCCGCTCCGTCTCCCCCGGCTTGAGGAACCGTCGGTAGAAGTCGTGTACGAGGTACGACGTCCCCCAGTTCAGGTGCGTCGCGATGGTGGACACGTACGCCGCCAGCATCCCCGCGACCATCAAGCCGAGGAACCCCACCGGCAGGAAGGTCAACATCGCCGGATACGCCATGTCGTGCCCGATGAGCGCCTTGTCCACGTACGGGAAGGCCGCGCCGATGTCGCTCAGGTTCGGGAACACCAGGATCGACGACAGCGCGACGATGATCCACGGCCACGAACGCAGCGCGTAGTGGGCCACGTTGAAGAAGAGCGTCCCGATCAGCGCGTCCTTCTCGCTCTTCGACGCCAGCATCCGCTGGGCGATATAGCTCCCGCCCCCCGGCTCCGCGCCGGGATACCAGACCGACCACCATTGCACGGTGATCGGCAGGATGAGGACGGTGAGCGTCATCGTCCAGTCGCTGAAGTTCGGCAGCAGGGAGATGACGCTCGGATCCAGCCGAGTGAACAGTCCGCTCAAGCCCCCCACTTCCGGACGCTGGAGCGCATAGTACGCGGCGGCGAACGACCCCGTCATCGCGATGCCGAACTGCACGAGGTCCACGACCAGCACGCCCCACAGCCCCGACACGCCGGCGAAGATCACGTTGATCACCGCGCACACCAGCAGGGTCTGCGTCATCGGCCAGCCGAGCAGCATGTTCGCGATCTTGGCGGCGGCAAGGTTGACCGTCGCCATGATGACGCAGTTGAAGAACAGCCCCAGGTAGACCGCGCGGAATCCGCGCACAAACGTCGCCGCTTTGCCCGAATAGCGGATCTCGTAGAACTCGAGGTCGGTGAGCACCCCCGAGCGCCGCCACATCCGCGCGTAGAACATCACCGTCGCCATGCCGGTGAGGAGGAACGACCACCAGGCCCAGTTGTTCGCGACGCCCTTCTCACGCACCAGATTCGTGACGAGGTTGGGCGTGTCGGTGCTGAACGTGGTCGCCACCATCGAGATGCCGATCAGCCACCACGGCGCCGCGCGCCCCGAGGTGAAGAACTCCGCGGTGTTCGCGCTGCCCCGCTTCGCCATGTAGAGCGCGGGGAGGAACGCGACCACGAGGGAAAGCGCGACGATCCACCAGTCCAATGAGGTGAGATGCATGGTAGGGGCAGACGGGAGACGGGAGACGGAAGACGGGTGACCGGTGACGGTCGACTACTTCTGCCAGTTGCCGCGGGTGAAGTCGGGGAACTTCACGGGAGCGCTTCCCTTCGAGACGCTGATCGCGCTGAGCGGGTACGGCGCGCTCCACGCCGCCGAATCGTAGACATCGATGTCGGGCACGAGCCCCTCGCGTAGGCACTGCACCAGCCGCCAGGCCATGATGTAGTCCATGCCGCCGTGGCCGCTGGTGCGGGCCGCCTCGCCAAGCTTGGTCCAGAGCGGATCCTCGAAGTCCTTCTTCCAGGAATCGATGGGGCCAAAGCGCTCGCCCCCGGCCTGCCCTTCGATGTAAATGCGCGCCGGATAGTCCTCGAAGACACCCTTTGTTCCCTGCAGGGCGTTGAGGCGCGAGTACGGACGGGGGTTCGACACGTCGTGCTGCAGGAGAATCGTGCGTCCCTTCGCCGTCTTGATGAGCGACGAGTTTAGGTCGCCCGTCACGTACGTCTCCTGCCACTTCGGGTTCGTCTTGTCCGCGACGGTCGCCTCGCGATGGAGGGTGAGCCCGCGCTCCGGCGTGCTCATCGACACCATGTACTCGAACCGGTCGCCCTTGTGGATGTCCAGATACCACGCCACCGGCCCCAGCCCGTGCGTCGGGTAGAGATTGGCGTTGTCGCGCGTGTGGAACGCGCGCCGCCACAGCCCCTCGTCGCGGTCCTCGAACAGGATGCCGCGCAGGTCGTGAAGATAGGCCGCGGCACCGTGGAGCGGCTCGCCGAAGACGCCCGCGTGCACCATCCGGTTCACGAGCATCTCGTTGTAGCCGTAGTTGCAGTTCTCCAGCTGGATGGCGTGCCGGCGGTGCTTCTCGCTCGCGTCCACCACCGCCCACAGGTCCTTCAGCGTCATCGCGAACGGACACTCGCTCGCGGTGTGCTTGCCCGCCTTCAGCGCGGCAAGCATCACGGGCACGTGCCATTCCCAGGGCGTCGCGGTGTAGACGAGGTCGATGTCGTCGCGGGTGACGAGCTGCTCGAACGCCAGCTCGCCCTGCGTGTAGAGCGCCGGCGCCGGCTGCCCCTTGTCCGTCACCATCTTCGACGCACGCTGCGCCTTTTCGGGGACGTTGTCGCACAGCGCGGTGATCTGCACGCCCGGACAGCCCAGGAAGTCGCGCAGCACACCGCGGCCGCGCAGCCCCGTGCCGACGATCGCGATGCGCGCCGTCTCGCGCGCCTCGAACGGCACCCCCTTCATCGTCTTCGCGAACCGCGGCGCGGGCGGCGCAAGCTCGGGATGCTCCCCGGCCGTCACCGACTCGGCGATTGCGGGATGCAGCACGCCAGATGCGCCGAGAGCGGCGCCGGCGAGGGCGGCAGATTTCAGCAGGTCGCGGCGGGTCAAGCCCGCGCGCTCGTCGTTCTCCTGGGACATCCCGGATCTCCGATGTGGGACGGAGAAAAGCTACCGGGCATCCACAAGGGCCGCGAGGGTTTGTGGAGTCGGTGAGACCTGAGCGCGGCGCGCACGTCGCGCGCCGCGCCGATCAACCCGGCGGGCGCGGCTTGGCGGTGCGCCCGCTGCTGCCGCCGCTTGAGCCGGATGACGAACCACCCGACGAAGCCTTTCCGGACGAACTCGATCCGCCCGATGAACTCCCGCCAGACGCCGAGGAGCCCGACGTACCGGATGACGGCTTGCTGTAGCCACCGCTGCCCCGCGTGTATCCGCCCCCCTTCACCGCGCGGCCGCGCGCCTGCGTGTTGTCACCAGGGTTCGCCGGCACGATGACAATCGGCCGCGGGCCCCAGTAGTAGCCGCCGTAGTAGCCGCCGTAGCCGTACCCGTACCCCGTGTAGCCGCCGTAGCCGTACCGGTTGAGGCCGAACGGATCGTACCAGTGACCTCCCGGCAGCAGGTAGTCGTTGTAGCAGCGGTCGGAGTAGTAGCTCGGGTACCCAGGCGCGTAGCCGAAGCCGCAGTACCGCGAGCGGCGCAGGCGCTCGTCGTCCGTCACGTCCACCCGCTCGATGTCCACCGCCCCACCGCGCTGCGCCGGACGCTGCACGCTGAACCGCTCCGGGTACGACAGGGCAACCATCAGGTCGATGGTGCTCGAGGGCAGGCCGGCGTCGGCGAGGCGCTCCAGCTCCCGGCCGTTCACCTCGAAGCCCTGCTGCAGCTCGTGCATCCACGCCTCGATCACCGGCGGCGCGACGCGCTCGGCGGCCTCGACCACCTCGCTCGTTCGCACCGGAAGCGCGGCGCCGAGCCGCGCGTAGCGCGACGTGGACCGCTCCGCCACTACCTCGAATGGCATCGAGTCGCTCGACACGCCGGTGGCCAGACGACGCAGCGCGCGTCCCGCGGGGCGGTATCGCACGGCGCGCACCGTCGGCTGGCCGCCCACGACGCTGCCGCTCACGTCAATCCACTCGCCGTCGACGGTGACGGAGTAGATGCCGCTCCCCTGCACGCGCGTGGCGCCACAAGTGAACTCCGAGCGGAACAACACCTGCCGGGCGTCGCGCGAGAACGTCACCGACTCCCACCCCGGACACCCGTCGAAGTCCTTTGGCACGCGCGGCACCGAGGCGTCGAATCGCTCGCGGTGCGCCACGACACCGCCCGCGATGACCGCAAGCTCCACGCCGCTCCCCTGCTCCGCGGGGACGAGGCACACCAACGACCCGCGCGCTTCCGTTGTGGCGGACGCCGCCGCCGTCCAGCATCCAATCCACGGCTGCCAGCGAGCATCGAGCCCCTGCGCGAACGCCGCCTGTGCGCTCATCAGCGCGACCAGCGCGGTGACGCTCAACCGAGAGAATCCATTGGCACGCATGACGCCTCCTAGAACCGAACGGTCAGGCCCACCGTGACCGCCAGGCCTGAAAGATCAATGCCATTAAAGCCGACATAGTCGCTGCCCACGCGGGCGCGACCGTAGTCGTACCGCGCCTCGCCGGTGAGTGCCAGGCGGGCACTCAGGCTGCGCTCCACCCCCGCAACGCCGTAGAGCGTCGGCGCCCACGCGCTCGACTCCAGCGTCGAGCCGAACACGTCAAGCGTCTGGTAATCCACGAAGTCGCCCGACTGCCGGAACTGCGACCAGGTGATGCCGCCGCCCGCGCCGACGTAGGGGACCGTCTTCGCCGGCACCCATGCGAGTCGGCCGAGTGTTCTCCCGCGATCGGCCAGGTAGTACCGAACGCCGATGGTCAGGGGCAGCCGATGAAACGAGGAGGTCTGTTCGATCTCCTGGTCATCGTTGTCCACCCAATCACGATAGACACTGGCGGTGCTTTGCCCGGAATAGCCGATGCCGAGCTGTACGGCCACGCGGGGGCGCACCAGAAACGCCAGGTCGGCGGCCATCGAACCGCCGGCAAGATCGCCGGGGCCGAACGTCAGCTCGTCGCGAACAAACGAGAAGACGTCGCCGCCGCCGGAAGGGCGCGCCATCCCGGCGCGCACCGTGAGGCTGGCGTTTGGGGTGCCAAACAGGAACCCGTCGCCGCCCGGGACCTGCCCGTGTGCGACGACGGGAGCCAATGCGCAACTGATGCCAACGGCGACCAAGCGAACGACGATGCGCGAATCCATGGCGTGCACCTCGTGGAAACGCGGCGGGCGCCTCGATGACTCCCGCCTCCATCCAATCTACACGTCACGTGGCCACAGGTTCCGCGCCGGGACGGCACGGCTCCTGCGGGTCACTTCGCCGCCGTCGCGCCCATCATGCACGGCTGGGCGACCGGGCGGAACGAATCGTGCGCCTTCGTGATCGCGACCTTGAGCGCCTCGTCATTGCCCTGCCCCTTCGCGAGCGTGGCAATGGCCTTCAGGTCGTCGGCCGCCTTCGGCATGCCCTTCCGCGCCGTGGCATTGTCGCAGACCGCCGGCCCCTTCGACCGCACCCACGCATCGGCCGCTTTGCCCAGCTCGCCCGCCTTCTCCCGCGCCGGCTTCAGGTCGCCCTTGTTCGCGGCCATCGACACGGTCATGAGCAGCGTGTGGAGCGCATCGAACTCCTGCCACCCCGTCTTGCGCCCCATCATCGGACCCGCGCCCATCCCCATCATCCCGCCCTTCGCCTGCATCGCCGCCTGCACACAGGGCTTGCCGACTACTTCGAACCCGTCATGCACCTTTTTGAGCGCGGCCTTCACCGCCGCGTCGGCGGCCTGCGACGACGCGACGCCGGCGTAGGCCTTCGCATCCGCGACGATCCCGGGCAGCGCCTTGCGCGCCGCCGCGTTGTCGCACGTCGCCGGCCCCTTTGACGTCGCCCAGGTCTCCGCGGCGGCCACGACCTGAGGCGCCAGGGCGCGCGCCATCGTCAGGCTGTCCTTCATCGCCGGATGCCACGTGGACATCAGCAGTGCGTGGAAGGCATCGAGCTCCTTCCAGCCGCTCTTCATGTCCCCCATCCCCTGCCCGCCACCCTGCCTGTTCCCCTGCATCATCGCCGCGTGGTCATGCTCCATCGCCGGCTTCGCCGTCTTCGTCTCCGCCGGCTTCGCCTGCGCCACGGCCACGGCCGACCCCATCGCCAGCATCACTGCCACTCGCACTGCGCGCATCGCTTGTCCCTCGCCGTAGTCAATCGCCAGTCCCATTCCTGAATCGCGATCCTGAATCGCAATCCTCGGTCCAAATCAAGAATCACCCTACGCCCTGCTCCTCACTTCAGAATGATCCCCCACCGTCACCTCCCCCCGCACCCCCTCCAGCACGACGGCGTCCCCGATCAGCGAATTGGCCAGCGTGCACCGCGCCACCAGCGAGTTCGCGCCCACCAGCGTGTGGCTCAGCGTGCTGCTCAGCACCTTGCTCCCCGCCAGCACGCAGACGTTCGGCCCTAGTGTTGACCCGGTCGCCACGACGCCGTCCTCGATGTACACCGGCTCGATGATCGTGCAGTCCTCCAGCGTCTTCGGCCGGCGCGCAAGCCCCTTCTCGAGCATCACGCGATTCGTGTCGAGCAGCGTCTCGATCTTCCCGGCGTCGTACCAGCCGTGCACGTCGAGCACCTTCAGCTTGGCGCCGTGGTCGATCATGTACTGGAAGGCGTCGGTCAGGTAATACTCCCCCTGGTTCTGCGGCGCCTTGAGCACCGCGTCGATCCCCTCGAAGAGGAGCTTCCAGTCCCTGATGTAGTACAGCCCGATGTTCGCCCGCTTCGAGATGGGCGTCTTGGGCTTCTCCACGATCTTCGTCATGTGGCCGTTGGCGTCGGTCACCACCACGCCGAAGCGCTGGTAGTCCTCCACCTCCTTCGTCCAGATGATGCCGTCGTCCGGGCTCGTCTTGATCACCGTCAAGTCGGCGTCGAAGATCGTGTCCACGAAGATGATCAGCACCGGCTCGGCCACGAACGCGCGGGCCAGCGCGATCGCTCCCGCCGTGCCGTCCTGGACCTTTTGCTCGATGAAGCGCGCTGGCATGTCGGCGTACGCCGTGCGCGCGTGCGCCTCCACCGCCTCCTTCAGGTGTCCGGTGATGTAGATGACCTCGCTCACGTCGCCCAGCGTGCGGACGTCGTCGAGCACGTAGTCCATCACCGGCTTGCCGGCGACCTTGAGCATCGGCTTCGGCACCGTATGCGTGTGCGGACGCAGGCGCGTCCCCTTGCCGGCCAGCGGAATGATCACTTTCATGGCGCGCTCGTCCCTTCGCGACCATAGCGGTCGGTGAGTCGTACGACATCGTCGAGGTGCGGCGTGCTCGCTTCCAGCACGTCGCAGTCGGTCACCGCCTCCATCTGGTGGATCACGCCCGGCGTATTCCGGTAGCTCTCGCCGAGCGCGAACGGCACCTCCACCAGCCCGCGGCCGTCCTTGAAATCCACGCGGTAGATCATCTCCCCGCGCAGCAGGTGGATGGTCTCGTCCTTCTGGTTGTGGTACTGCACGCTCAGCGCCTGGCCGGCCTTGATGTGCAGCACCTTGCCCACGTAGTGCTCCGTGTGGGCCCAGATCAGCTCGTGGCCCCACGGCTTGGATACGAACTTCACGTGGCTCTTTCCGTCCATCTCAGCTCCGGAGTGGGCGCGCGGTCAGCGCGCTCGGGGTCGTCACGCACGCGGTCACGCACTTGCCGCACCCCGTGCAGGCGGCGCCGATGAACGGCCGCCCTTTGTCATCCAATTGAATCGCCGCGTCTCCCACCGGACAGACCCGCGCGCAGACGCCGCATTCGATGCCCTGAAAGGCGATGCACCGCCGGTCGTCCACACCGATCTTCGCGATGCGCACGTCGGCCCATCCGTGCTGAGGAGCGAGCAGCGCTCCCGTCGGACAGGCCGTCACGCACGGCATGTCCGCGCACATGATGCACGCGCGGTCATCCACCTCCAGCACGGGCGTCCCCGCCGCGATGCCGGCCGACGTGGGGAGCATCCGGATCGCCATCGCCGGACAGACGGCGCCGCACTCCTTGCACCGGGTGCAGGCCGCCAGGAACGCGGCCTCGGCGATCGCTCCAGGCGGCCGCATGTACGGCACCGGCGACACCTTGTCCGACACGGCATCCACGACCTGTCCCAGGAGGCGGGAAAGGCCGTGCGAGAAAAAGCCGCGGCGATCGAGGGGGTTGTCCGACATAACCTGAGAAAAATGCCGGATCGGTACAGGTGGGGATAGTGGCGGACCGGACGGCTGCCCCCCGAAAATGCTGGCGCGCGCTCTGATAACTGCTATTGTATGGCGACCCTTCAACCCGGCTCAGGCGCCGGCACTGGAGTCCCTCCCGATGCGTCGTGCATCCGCCTGTCTGCTCGCGGCCAGCACCCTGCTCGTCGCCGCCGCCACGCCCCGCGTGGATGGCGTCAAGTTCACCTGGATGGTCACCACCACCGCGTCGGGCGACGCGGCGCGCGCCGCCACGCCGCCGTCGATGTCGGTGATCGTTGCCGGCGACCAGATGCGTATGGAGATGCTCGAGGCGCGCCCCGGTTCCCCTGCCGGCGTCTACACCCTGCTGAACGCCGCGACGGCGAGCATTACGATGGTGGATCCCTCGCGCAAGCAGGCGATGGTCCTCGACACGCGCGGAACGGGCAACGTCATGGGGGCGGCCAGCGCCATCGGCATGAAGTTCGACATCGCCGACCTCACCTCCACCGTGGCTGACCAGGGCGCCGGCGAACGCATCCTGGGCCGAAGCACCCGCAAGTACCACGTATCGCGCAGCTACACGGCCACCATGTCCATGCTCGGCCGCAAGTCGTCCACGCGCGTGAAGGAGGAGATGGACATCTGGATGACCAACGACTTCGCCGGCCAGCGCGCCTTCGAGGAGTTCGGCAAGACCTTGGGTCGCAACACGGGGATGATCGGCGGCGCCGCGCAGCAGAAGCTGATGCAGGACGCCGAGAAGCTCCCCAAGGGCGTCCCCCTGCGTCAGGTCATCAATACGACGTCCACGACAGACAAGGGCGAGGCGCAGACGTCGTCGGTCACGATGGAAATGACAGACCTCGCCAACGGGAACTTCGACGCCTCACTGTTCGAGGTCCCCGCCGGCTATCAGGTGGTTGACCTCAAGGCCCAGCTCGCCGAGGCGTCAAAGGCCGCAGAGAAAGCCAAGGCCGACTGCGAGGCCAAGCAAGGGGCGGGCAAGTGTGAAGGCGCCGGCGAGATCAACGCCGACTCCATCATCGCCGCGGCGCGGAGCGGCGCGCTGACCGGCGTGAAGGAAGGAGTGAACGAGGGCGCCAAGGAAGCGGCCAAGGACGCGGCGAAGAAGGCCCTCAAGGGGCTCTTCAAGAAGCCGTAGGCGGACGCGACGCTACCGGCCCGCCGGGGGCGGGGTCCCTCCTCCCGGCGGTGCCGGCGCCCGAACGCCTGACACCCGCACGTCCACCCGCGCCTCGCGCGTGCGCTGCGGAACGCGCGTGCTCACCGTCGGCGTCCGCCGCATCGCGAGCTGCACCTGGATGCCCAGCAGCCGATTCGTGGGCACGCCGCAGATCGCGTAGCTCCCATCCGCCGCCGACACGGTGCTCAACCCGCGCGTTTCCCACGACAGGCCGCGCGCCCCACCGCTGTGTCCCTGCTGCCACTCCACCGTCACGACCGCGTCAGCGAGTGGCGCGCCCCGGTCGTCGGTCACCACGCCGCGCAGGATGCCGCCCGGATCGTCGGCCTCGGTCGGCGCGCACGCGGCGCTCGCTTGCACAGAGTCGGCCACCGCGCGCGCGGCAGCCCTCGCCGCCGCGAGCCCCTTCGGCGCGGGCTCCACGCGGCCGTTGGAGTAGACCAGCGTGCTGCCGATTCTGATCCACCATACGTCACCGCCCCGTACCCAGAGTCCCATCAGGCGCGGCGTCCCCGGCGGGAGCGTCATCCGCGGCATCCAGAGCTCCCATCGACTCACGAACCAGATGCCCATGGGCAGGCGCGTGAACTCCACCTCTCCGCCGGCCCCGGCACGTTGCATAGCGAGCGGAAGTCCCTCGTACGTGAACTCCATCCGCCGCAGTTCGTTGCTCGCCCGATCCAGCCACAGCGTGCCACGCACGTCCACGTAGTCGCGACGGCTCGCCGATGGGCGAAACGTCAGGCCGATCCACCCCGCACGCTCCCCCGTGCCTTGCGTGAGCCCGAGGCAGTGCGTCGCCGCGAACGTCTCCGACAGCAGCACGTCGGCGTCGGGAGCGTAGTACTGCCAGGCATTCGGTTCACTGACCATGTACCCCACCTTGGCCAGCGAATCCGGGCTGAGGCTCTGGAAGGGCTTCACCGTCACGCCCTCCTGGAACTGCAACTCCGGCTCTCGAAAGACCCGGTTGCCGATGCCGCGCGCCTGCTCAAACACGCTCAGCCGGGCCAGCGGATCGCCATCGCCCCAGCGCAGCGTCGTGGAGAGCAGCGCCTTGCGCGCTTCCTCAAAGACCTCGGCCACCTGCGTTCCCGCCGTGCCCGTCTGCCGACAGCTCGAGTTTGCCTCGGTGGTCACCGCGGCAAGCACGATGGGATCGTTGGGGAGCACCGTGCGCACATCGCGCCGCCCGCCGGCCGCGAGCGTGAAGGTGGCGATCTCGAAGGGGCGGTGCCCGATGCGCAGCGCTCGCAGGCGCACCTCGCCCGGCGAGAGCGCCAAGGTGTACTGGCCGCCCCCGTTGGTGATCGTGCGCGAGAGCACGCTGTCCGGCGCGCCGCGCGTCGCCACGACGATCACCCCGGCCGCGGGAAACGAGTCGGCACGGAGCAGCGTGCCGCGCACCGTCGCCTGCCCGAAGGCGTCGCTCGAACCGAGCGCGAGCAGCGCGATCGCCACCGTCCTCTTCACCGCATCTCCTGACTGGCCATTTCTCTCAATATGCGTCGCGGATCGCCCTGCAGCGGAGCCGTGGATGCAATGAAAAAGGGCGGCCACTGGCCGCCCTCCCGTCCCTCGCCCCTCCTCCCCTCGCCCGTCCCCAAGTCCCGGCCCCCGTCCCCCCGTTCCACCAGAAGGACCCGAGCGATTACGTCGCCATCTTGCTTCGCAACGCCGTCAACCGCCGCCGCACCGACCCGTCCATCACCGTATCCCCAATGCGCACGACCACGCCACCGAGGATCGCCGGGTTCACGCTAAGATGGGGAACGACCGTCTTGCCGATCGCCTTGCTCAGCGACGCGGCCAGCGCGTCGCGGTCGGCGTCGCTCATCTCGCGCGAGACCGTCACCCGCGCGTGCACCCGCCCTTCCTCGGCGTCGCGCAGGTTGCTGTACTCGGTGAACACCGCGCCAATCAGCATCTGGCGGCCGTTGGTCACCATCTTCTGCACGAAGCGCACGAACATCGCCGGCGCCTGGCCGGTCAGCGCCTTGCCCAGCACCTCGTTCTTCTTGACGCTGCTCACCTGCGGTGCCGCGAGGAAGCGCTTAAACGTCTCATCGCGCTCCAGCACGTCGGCAATGCCGCCGAGGAGCGCGCCGTACGCGTCGCGGGCGTCTTCCTTGCTCGCCAGCGCCAACAGCGCTTCCGCGTAGTTCCGCGCGATGGCTGACTGCATTACTTGGTCCCGATGGACGAGAGGTACTTGTCGACCAGCGCGCGGTTCGCGGCGTCGTCGAGGTTCTTCTCGATCACCTTGCCCGCCCCGGCGATCGCCAGGTCCACGGCCTCGCGGCGCAGCTCGGCGATGGCGCCCTGCTTCTCGGCCTCGATGTCGCGCTTGGCGCGCTCGAGCATGTCGTGCTGCTGGGTGCGCGTCTGCTCCAGGAGGTCGTTGCGCATCTTCTCGGCCGTCGCGCGGCCGTCGGCGATGATCTTCTGGGCGTCGGTGCGCGCCGCGTCGAGCTGCTGCTTCTGCTCGGCGAGGAGCTGGGCGGCCAGCTCACGGTCGGCCTTCGCCTCGTCCATCGCGTCGCGCAGCGCCTGCTCGCGCCCTTCGACGGCGGAGAGGATGGGCTTGAACGCGAACTTCGAGAGAATGAAGAACGTCGTGCCGAAGACGAGCACGGTCCAGAACATCAGGCCGCCCGCCGGGTCCAGCAGGCCGCGCGCGGGGGCGTCGCCGCCGGCGGCCAGGGCCGGCGCCGCGGTGGCGGAAAGGAGGACGACGGCGCGGATCAGAGAGGAACGCATGGGGAATCGGTCGGAAAGGAAGAGGGCGGCAGGCCCGCGCACCCCGGGGCGCGCGGGCTGCCGGACGTCTTAGAACTTGCTCTGGATAAGGAACGACACGACCACGGCGAACAGCGCGGCGCCTTCGATGAACGCGGCGAAGATCAGCGCGGCCGTCTGGATCTTGGCGGCGACTTCCGGCTGGCGGGCCATGCCCTCAACCGCCTGGCCGCCGACGCGGCCGATGCCCAGGCCGGCGCCGATGATGGCGAGACCAGCGCCAATGCCGGCGCCCATCATCGCCCACGCACCCATGTACTCCTTCGTCGCGCCAGCCGCAGCCTGCAACAGTGGGAAATCCATCGTCAGAACTCCGATCAAGAAAGTGGTACCGCTTCAGCACCCGCGATGGGCTACCCCATCACCATCCGCCATCGGACCCCGGGGTCCAGCGGAACTCGCCAGTAGTTGCCTGGCTACACATCGGAACTGGTGGGTGAATCCAGCCCCGTCAATCAGTTGTCAACCGTCCACCGTCTACCGTCTACCGTCCACCGTCCACCGTCTAGTGATGCGACTCCCTCACGAGTCCAATGAACACGGACGAGAGGAGCGTAAAGATGAACGCTTGGAGGAACGCCACCATCAGCTCCAGCAGCATGATCGCCACCGCCATCGCCAGCGGCGCCGGCGCAATCAGGTAGCTCTGGAACGTGAAGACCAGCCCGATGAGCGCAAGCACGACGATGTGCCCGGCGGTCATGTTGGCGAAAAGACGGATGGCCAGCGCGGTGGGCTTGATGAACTTCGACATCAGCTCCACCGGCGAGATGATCAGCGAAATCGGGATGCGCATGTACAGCGGCATGTCATGCGGCCAGTAGATGATCGTCCCGAGGTAGCCCTTCCCCAGCGCGCGCATGCCGGCGATCTCGATGACCAGGAAGGTCACCAGCGCCAGCGTCGCCGTCACCGCGATGTTCCCCGTGGCCGTCCCCATGTAGGGCACCAGTCCCAGCAGGTTGGCCGTGAGGATGAAGAAGAAGATCGAGAGCAGGTACGGCACGAACGCCTCGCCGTGGTGGCCGACGTTCGGGAGAATGACCTCGTTGCGCATGTAGAGGATCATCGCTTCCATCGCGCCGGCCAGCCCCTTGGGAGGCAGCCCCTGCGCCGCGCGCCGCTGGTGCGCGCGCGCCGCGCTGACCATCAGGAAGATCAGGATGGCGGCCGAGATCCACAGCATCACCGTCAGCTTGGTCGGCGACGTGTCCACTTCGAAGGAGCCGATGTGGAACTTGGGCCAGCCCGTCGGCAGCGCGAAATGCGTGGCGAAGCCATGGTCGGGATTCAACGACGGCAGCTCGAGGGCGTTCCCGTCGGTGATGTGCGGCGTGATGATGTCTTTCTTCGCCGTACTCTCCGCGCCCGCTGTCTTCTGTGCCCCTGCCTCGTCCCCAGCAGTCGCGGCGTGTAGAGCGGCGGAGTCGGCCGCGGGCGCCTGCGGCGCCGGCGCGTGCTCCTGAGCGGCCAACGGGGCCGCGGCGCAGAGCGCGGCGAGGACAAGGCGGAGGAATCCAGACTTCATGGCTTCTTGAGGAAGACGGGTTCGATCAGCGTGGAAACAAAGAAGAACGCGGCCAGGCTCAGCAGGGCGGGCGCGGGCGGGAAGCCCATCAGCCGCACGCCGATCAGCGCGTGAAGCACCAACGTCAGGAACCGCAGCAGCATGCCCGCGCCCCATCCGGCAATCACGTGCGCCGGGACGATCACGCGGACGAACAGGAAGCCGAGGATCTGGATGCCGAGGGCGACGCCCGCCGAGAACCAGACCGCCTGCTGGGCCATCGGATCGGGCCAGAGCTGCGCGAGCAGCCAGGCTAGGCCGACGATCAGCAGGAGCGACAGCCCCGCATAGGCGAGGATGTGCTTCACTTCCCCTCCTTCTCCAGCCGGTCCAGCTCCTCTTGCCGACGCTCGGCGGCTTTCAACGCGCGATACATGCTGAAGAACGCCGCTCCTGCGCCGGTGAAGACTCCGAGGATCATGAACCAGGGCGTCGTTCCGAGCTTGCCGTCCACCCATTTCCCGACGTACAGGAACAGGAGAATCGACAGCACGAACTGCAGCCCGAGGCCCATGAACTGGCCGAACGGGCCGGACCCGAAAGCCCCTTGATTCAGCAGGGTTTCCGCGCGTTTTCGCACGTCCTTCGGATCGCTCGCCACAGCCTTGAAGATTATCCGCTTGTGAAATCTTTCGCAAGCGAAATGCCGCTCCGAAACGACTGCGTCGCACTCTCGATGCCGCCCCTTCCCACGCTTCGCGGCAGCCCGCCACTGGTGGACAACTGGTCTTCCCTGGGCTTGCTGGGAATCACAAATGGCGTACCGCCATGCCTAGGTGCGTCAGAACGACACAGCCCGGAGCAGACGCGAGCACCAAGTGCCCATCGCATAGACACTTGGCCTGTGACCATCTGTTTGACGGATCGTCTTGGTGTCAGTAAGTTGAACGGCGGAATAGTCGGATCCTGCCGCCGCGGGATCACAAATCTTTCGCCCTTTCGGCGAACCGAATGAACGGACGCGTCACTTTCGTGCTGTTGGTTGTCGCCGTGCTCGCCTTTGCGTGCACGCGTTCAAGCAATGTGGACGCGCCGACGTTTGCGAAATCCGCGCACAAGAAGGGTCCCGCCGTCGCCTCGTCGTTCGACGTGCGCGTGGATGACCAGGTGCACTTCCAACTGCACGTCATCAACGACGGCGATCGCAAGGTCGAGCTCAACTTCGCCGACGGGAAGACGCACGATATCGAAGTGCTCGATGAGCGCGGCAAGGCGGTCTGGCGCTGGAGCGATGGCCGGCTGTTCACCGCCGCCTTCCAGAACAAGGTGCTGCGCCGCGCCGACACGCTGTCGTTCAGCGAGGAATGGAAGTCGCCCGCGCCCGGACGCTACGTCGCCGTCGCGCGCCTCGTCTCGCAGAACTACCCGCAGGAACAGCGCGTCGCCTTCGCCGTGCGCTGAACGAAACGCCGCCTCGCGCGTAGTGGATCGGGCGCCCTTCCAGTAGGAAGCGGCGCCCGTAGCTTTGTCCGTGTCCACCGTCCACCGTCAACCGTCCACCGTCCGCCGCTTTGAGCACCGACTCCCGCGACCTCGCACTCCTCGATCGACTGAAGTCCGCGCACCGCGACATCGCCGACGAGATCGGCCGGCGCATCATCGGCCAGCACGACATCGTGGACTCGATGGTCTCGGCGATCCTCGCCGGCGGCCACGTCCTGCTCATCGGCGTGCCGGGGCTGGCCAAGACCCTGCTCATTCAGACGATCGCCGAGACGCTCGACCTGCAGTTCTCGCGCGTGCAGTTCACGCCCGACCTTATGCCGAGCGACATCACCGGCACGGAGCTGCTTGAAGAGGACCACGGCACGGGCAAGCGCTCGTTCAAGTTTGCCAAGGGGCCGGTCTTCGGGAACATCGTGCTCGCCGATGAGATCAACCGCGCGCCGCCGAAGACGCAGGCCGCGCTGCTGCAGGCGATGCAGGAGCACACGGTGACGGTGGCCGGCAGCACGTATCCGTTGCCCGAGCCGTTCTTCGTGCTGGCGACGCAGAACCCCATCGAGCAGGAGGGGACGTATCACCTCCCCGAAGCCCAGCTCGACCGCTTCATGTACGAGTTGCGGCTCGGCTATCCGACGCAGGAAGAGGAGGAGAAGATCGTCAGCACGACCACGGGGGCCGGGGCGCAGCAACTGAAAGCCGTGCTCAGCGCCGACGACATCCGCGAGATGCAGAAGCTCGTGCGTCGGTTGCCGGCGCCGCCGAGCGTGGTGAAGTTCGCGGTGGACATTGCGCGCTCGACGCGTCCCGGCGAGCCCGGGGCGAGCGAGATGGTGAAGAAGTACATCGCCTTCGGCGCCGGTCCGCGCGCGGGGCAGAACCTCGTCCTCGGCGCTAAGGCGCGGGCGGCGATGGACGGGCGCCCCGTGGCCGATCTGGACGACGTGCGGGCGATCGCGTTCAGCGTGCTGCGTCACCGGATTGTGCTGAACTTCCAGGCGGAGGCGGAGGGGGTGGGGGTGGAGAAGATCCTGAACCTCAAGTAGCCGACCGCGACGGCGTATTGACGGGGCGCCCGCAGGCGCCCCGTTGTCGTTCCCGCCGCCTAGCCCCTGTCGGCCGCCCCCGTTCCGCGCCAAAATGACGCGGCTGTGACGGGTCCCCATCGTCTTCTTGCATGCCTCACGACGCGGTGACACTCCTGATCGTGCGCGGGCTGGGACGCGCCGAGTTGACACTCGGCGACTTGGTGCTTGCTCCCGGGCAGGGGATGCTGTTTCCGCTCGCCCTCGTGCTCGCCCAGCGGTCGGGGGAGCGCATTCCGCGCCGCGACCTGATCGAGCTCATTTGGCCCGAGGCGGACGAAAGGGCGGGGCGTCACTCGCTGCGACAAGCGCTGTACCGGCTGCGGAAGGCGGGGCTCTCGCTCGACGACTCGACGGACGACGTGCGGGTTGATCCCGCGAGGGTCGACAGCGATCTCACCGCCGTTCTGCGGCACGATTGGCCGTACCGGGCGGCGCCGGAGGCCATCGACGCCGCGGCGAGCGTCCTCCCGGGGTTCGTCGTGTCAGAAGGCGGGAGCCTGGCTGAGTGGCTCGATGCACTGCGCGCGCGCATCGCGGCGCAGCATCGACAGGCGACGTTGCATCGGATCGCGATGGCGCGGCGCGAGGGTCGCTGGCGCGAGGCGGACGAGTGGGCGCAGGCCTGCCTGCGGGCCGATCCGCTCAATGAGGAAGCGACGTGCGCGCGGGCCGAAGCGCTGGCGATGGTCGGGGCGAAGAACGCGGCGTTGGAAGTTCTCGACACGTATTTGCGCGAGCTCGGCGATCGAGCGAAGGTGATTGGGCTGCCCGCGCGGCTGCTGCGCCGGCGCATCTCGGAGTTGACTGACACGACGGGACGCCGGGTGACGGCGACGTCAGTGCCGTTCATCGGGCGCCACGACCTGCTCGCCCTCGCGCAGGACACGCTGGCGCGGGCGCGCCGCGGCGAGCCGACGGTGCAGTGGTTCACCGGGCCGCCGGGGATCGGCAAGTCGCGGCTGATGGGCGAGGTCACGCGCGCGGCGCGGATGGCGGGTTGGTGCGCGGTGGCGGGCGGCGCGTGCCCGTCGTACGAGGAGCGCCCGTTCGCGACGCTTACGGAACTTCTGCCGCAGCTGCTCGAGGCGCCGGGGGCGCTCGGCGCCGACCCGGGGGCGCTGCACCTGATGCGCCAGATGGGGCGTGCTGACACTGGGGAGGAGCCGTTGCCGCCCGAGGAGGCGCGCGTGCGGCAGCACGCCGTCTATCTCGCCTGGGTGGAGCTGATGGACGCGGTGCTGGCGGAGGCGCCGCTGGCGATCCTCGTGGACGATGCGCACTGGTCGGACCCGCTCACGCTGCTGATGTTCGCCCGGTTCATCGAAAGCCGGCCCACCGCGAAGCTGGCGGTAATCCTGCTGGCGCGTCGCGTGCCCGTGCGCGACGACGGCGGCGCGAAGCGCGTGCTCGGGGCGTCGCAGGCGCGGATTGCGCCGATGACCGACGCCGAGATGCTCGCGCTGACGCGCGCCGCCGGGGTGGGCGGGGACGTCGCCGCGGAGGAGGTCGCGACGCGCCTCGGCGCGGTGAGCGGCGGCAATCCACTCTTCCTCGGGCACCTGCTGCATCAGCACCAGACGCACCGAGAGCCGCAGACGATGCCAGTGGACCTCGCGACGCTGATCGACGACCAGATTCGCACGCTCTCGCGGGAGGCGCTGCGGCTGCTGCAGGTGTGCGCGCTGCTCGGGCGCCACGCTTCGTTGCCGCGCGTGGAGCGCGTGCTCGGGCTGACGGCGGCTCAGCTCGTGCTGCCGTTCGGCGAGCTCGACGATCTGTTGGCATTGCCGTCCGACCTTGGGCAGGCGCTCGCGCCGCACGATCTCTGGACGGAGCGCGTGCGCCGCGGCATGACGGCCGGTGTCTTCCGCACGATGGCGGTGAGCGTGGCGCGGGTGCTCGAGGCCGATGCGCAGGACGATGGGGGCATTGAGATCTACTGGGACGCAGCGCGGCTGTATCAGGACAGCGGCGAGAAGCAGCTCGCCTTTGCAACGATGATGCGGTGTGCGGAATATCTCATGCGCGCCGGCGCGGCGTCTGACGCCGCGCGCTCGTACGAGGCCGCCCTGGAGTATGCGAGTACCCCGAAGATGGAGGATACGGCGCTTCGCGGGCGTACGCGCGCGCTGCAGACCGAGGAAGCGTGGTCGGACGTCCTTGCGACGACCGCGCGCATCGAATCGCTCGACCTACGCCGTTCTGCTGATCAGGCCGCGAGCGACCTGCTGTCGCGTCTGTTCGCACAATGGTGGCTTGGTTCGGGCGACTCCGCCCTGCTGACGCAGCTTCGGCGAGTGACGGCAGACCATCAGGTATCAAGCGCCACGCGCCTCAACGCGGCGATGCTAGGCATGGCGGTATGCGACAACTGCCTCGAAGCCGAGGAATTGCGCCTCTTCTTCGAGCAGTCTGCCGGCATAGACCGCGATTCCTTGCAGGCGCAACTGGCAGGACTGAAGTGCGAGGTGATCTATGAAACGTCGCTCGGATCATTCGAACGCGCGGAGACGTCCGCAGGCAAGCTGCTCGCGGTCGCGCGTGACTCGGGAGACGAGGTGGAGCTGTTCTCGGCGCTAAAGTTCGCCCACTACCCGCCGCGTCGGACGGGGGATTTTACACTGGGACATCGACGCCTCGAACAAGCGCTCGCTATTTCCGTTCGCCGTAAGCGCGAGCATGCCAAGGCGACCGTCGTCGACCTCTTCGCCGGCCTCCACTTTGACTACGGCTTCTATGAGCAGGCAGAAACCATCGCGCATGACGTCACCGAGCACCCAGATCTGATTGGTGGGGTATTTCGCCAGCAGTCGGCACGAGAAACGCGGGCGCAGGCCCTGCTGTTCCTGGGTCGAGAGGAAGAGGCCAGGCCGCTCGTTTCGCCGCCTGCAATGGCCATGGCGGGTGGTCGACGACGCCCTCAGTACATGAGCCTTGCCTCGACCACACTGCTCGCCACCTTTGACCGAGACAAGGGCGTTGTACTGGAATGCGTCGCTGCTTTCGACGAGGTGCGCGACAGGCTCTTCCGGAACGCGGGCGGCGACTCACTGGCGATCGCATTTGCTCGCGGCCTCGCATACACCAGAGGGCACGCAGCATCTGCGGAGTTCGTGCACTGGTATCTCACCGTCGCCCGGCGAGGCACGCTGCCAGTTCCGAGCCTCTTGCCCGCAGCTACCGAGCGCTAAGGCGCACGGAACTCCATGGACTGCCTCGGCATCGGCGACGGTTCCTGCGAGATGCCCGAATCTGCTGGAAACTCGCGCGTCGCGATCTCCACTTCCAGGCAGATCTCGGCCCAGTGCTCGTCGGTTAGGACGGCCCGACAGAGGCGCGGATCAAACTGATCCCCGGCCATCCGAGCGATCTCGTCGCGGACTTCCTGCAGCGTGCGCGCCTTTCGATACGGGCGCGCAGTCGTAATCGCATCCAGCGTGTCAGCAATCGTGATCACGCGCGCTCCCAGCGGAATGTCGTCACCGGCAAGCGCGTCCGGATACCCCTTTCCCGACCAGCGTTCGTGGTGCCCCCGGACCATCGGAACCAAGTCCGCGTACTGCGTCAACTTGCCGACCAGAGTGGCCCCCTTGGCCGAATGCGTCTTCATGACCTCAAACTCGGCATCGGTGAGGCGGCCCGGCTTGCGGAGAATGGGCGCGAACTCCTCGTGGATCTTTCCGACGTCGTGGAGGAGAGCCGCCTTCCCGATCTGCTCGACCTTTCCCGCGCCGAGTCCGGCCAAGCGCGCGACCACGCGACTGTACCGTGCCACGCGCTGCGAGTGGCCAGAGGTGTACGGATCACGCGCTTCGATCGTGGTCACCATCAACTGCAGCAGCTCTTCGTTGACAAGCTCGAGATCGAAGACTGACTTGTAGAGTTGCCGAACGCCTACCATGGGAAGCGCGAGCATCGCCGACCACATGGCGCCAAGTCGCGCGTAGAGAACAGCGAAGATCAGTACGAGCGGAAAAGCGAGCACGTCATTAACCAACGTGCTCCGGGACACAACGTACAACTCGCGTTGAAAGGAAGTGCGATTGACAATCGACAGCACTCCGCTCACCACCGCGCGGTTCGTGATCATGTACGTCGCAAACATCGAAACAAACGCTACGACATTGACCTTCGAGTGAAGCAAGGACGCGCCGCCAAGCGCGGTATACACCAAGATCGCCAATGCAACTGCGAGAAGGTGCTGTGATACGTTGAAGAGGAACTTGATCGGTTCTCGCCGCGCAACGAGTTCCGAGATCGTGATAGAAGCGAAAACACACGCGAGAGCTGCTCCATTGGGTGCGAGCGCCGCAATCGATAGGTACGGAAGAAAGGCAATCGTGCCGATTCTTCCGGTGCCACGCTTGTACCCGAGCACTAGCGCCAAGACCCCGAACGCAAAAAAGAACGCTGCAGCTCCGGCGTCAGCGTGATCCCAGACCGCAGAAACACGCACGACCTGTACGGTCGCAAGCAGCGTCAGGGCGCTGATCGCGAGAACGTAGAAGTGGGTGCGCCGCGTCGTTGGGTTCACACGATGTCGAGTTGAGGGGAGTTTCCCATTCCCGCGCCCGTCTAGCTGTTAGCCCCAAGACAGAGTTGGACTTGACCCGCTTTCGTGGAGCGCGGGTGGGTGGGATTTCAAGCGGCTGCTGATTCTACGACATGCTGCTGTTCGAAGGCTAGCGGGGAGCGTTGGCCGAGGGCGGAGTGGCGGCGATGCGGGTTGTACCAGCCCTCGATGTAGCGGAAGAGGTGCAA